>Ga0214250_1000051_pt1 | contig 54394 bp, 53 predicted proteins | sample TroBogypolimnion_35_FD_153088 | JGI IMG/M metagenome (GOLD analysis project Ga0214250, IMG submission 153088) | Freshwater microbial communities from Trout Bog Lake, WI - 29JUN2009 hypolimnion | ecosystem: Environmental > Aquatic > Freshwater > Lake > Hypolimnion/Profundal zone | place: Trout...
CCGGGCCTGGCTCAGACGGTTGGCCAGGGCCAGCAGCACCGAGGTGCAGAGGAGCCCGATCCCGTAGACCCACAGGTGCTCCTTGGCCGCCTCCTTCACGCCGCGGGTGGCCAGGCCGAAGATCCCAGTGGGGATCATGGCCACGAGAAGCCAGATTGCCAGGCGGCGCCCCTCCACATCGCGGCCGACACAACCCATGAGGATCTGCACCAGCTCCCGGCGGAAGTAGACGAACAGGGCCGCCAGGGTGCCCACGTGCAGCAGCACGTCGAAGGCCAGGGGCATGGCCTGGCCGTGGAACATCAGGTGCTCGGCCAGGGTCAGGTGGGCCGTGGAGGACACGGGCAGGAATTCCGTCAGACCCTGGATGAGGCCCAGGAGGATGGCGTGCAGCAGGTTCATTCGGGCTCCGGCACAAAGGAACAGTGTGCCAGAGACCTCAGGATTCCCGGGGCAGCGCCCGGAGGATGGCCAGGTACTGGTGGTGCTCCCTCCAGCCCCGGATCATGGCGAGGGCGCCCCAGACGAGGATGAGCAGGATGAGGCCGACCATGCCGATGCCACTGAGGTCACCAAATCGCCCCCAGTCCGCAGGCAGCGACGCTGATCTCGGCGGCCAGAAGCTGAGGAGAAAGAAGGGGACGAGCCAGAGCATGCATTGGCCTACCAGGACCACGTAGGCCCGGGCCTCCTCGATGCCCCGCAGGACCCAGGGCGCGGGCAGGAGGTAGAGGAAGGGCATCAGCAGCATCCACAGGGGGGGAGGGCAGAGCGCGGCCCGCGATGGATTCACCTGCATGAGTCCCGAGGCGAAGGCGTAGAGGCCCGCCAGCAGGAAGGCCAGGAGGAAGAGCGCGAGACCCTGGATCCAGAACCAGCGCCGCCGCTCGTAGGCGGCATCGGGGGAGGGCTTCACGGGTCCGAGGCCGCGGTAGAGCACCCGGCCGACCCCCCACTTGAGGGCCAGCCAGAGGAAGGGCATCCAGACGAGATACTCGACCAGCAGGCGGCCCGTGACCCGGGCCCCCATGAGGTCGGGGCTCAGTGCCGCCAGGGCGAGGAGGATGGCCATCAGTCCGCCCAGGGCCGTGGCCAGGCCGCTCTTGCGGGACTGGAAGGCGGCGTAGTCGCGGGTCAGGGCGCCGAGGACGTCGAGATCGGGTGTGGTCATGGCGTTCCTTCCTTTGGCAGCAGGGCGCGCAGCTGCTGGTGGTAGAGGCGGAGGGCGGCTCGGCCGTCGTCGGTGATGCGGAAGCTGGTGACCGGGATCCGCCGCTGGAAGGCCTTCAGGGTTGCCAGGTAGCCGACGGCTTCGAGTTTCTGGGTATGGCTGGACAGGTTGCCCTTGCTGAGGCCCGTGACGCGCTGGAGGAAGAGGAAGGCCACCTCCTCGGCGGAGGCCAGCACCGTGAGGATCGCCAGCCGCGCGGGCTCGTGGACCATGCGGTCCAGGTCGAGGATGGCCTTGGGAGTGGTTTCGCCTTCTTTCATGAAACAAGTTTGTATTACAAACTTGTTTTGTCAATCAGAACGTTCGAGCCGTGGTTGAATCTCGAGATGCGACCCATCGACCTCCGCTCCGACACCGTCACAAAGCCGTCCCCCGAGATGCGCGCGGCCATGGCCGAAGCGGAAGTGGGGGACGACGTCCTGGACCGCGATCCCACGCTGGCCCGTCTGGAGGAACGCGTGGCGGACTTGCTCGGCATGGAGGCGGCCCTTTGGGTTCCGTCAGGCTGCATGGGCAACCTCATCGCGCTGATGCTGCATCTGCGGCGCGGCGACCGGTTCCTGGCGCCGGCCCAGGCCCACGTGCTGGGTTCCGAGCTGGGCACCGGGGCCTGGCTGGCCGGAGGCATGCCCGAGGCCCTGCCCTGGGAGGGCGGTCCCGGCCGGCCCACGCCCGCGCAGGTGACCCGCGCCGCCGGGGCGCCGGGGCCCTACTACACGCTGCGCACCACGCTGCTCTGCCTGGAGAACACGCACAATTTCGCCGGCGGCACGGTCACCCCCCTGGCCGACCACCGCGTCCTGGTGGGGGCCGCGAAGGCCGCGCGACTGGTGGTGCATCTTGACGGCGCGCGCCTGTGGCATGCCGCGGCAGCCCAGGGCCTCCCGCCCGCGGCCCTGACCGAAGGTGTGGATACCGTGCAGGTCTGCCTCAGCAAGGGCCTGGGGGCGCCCATGGGCTCCCTGGTCTGCGGCCCCAAGCCCGCCATGGCCGAGGCCCGGCGCCTCCGGAAGATGCTGGGGGGCGGGGTGCGCCAGGGCGGCGTGATGGGGGCCGCGGGACTGGTGGCCCTGGACTACCTGCCGAGCCTCGCCGAGGACCATGCGAAGACGCGGCGCCTGGCCGAGGGACTCCGGGGCTTCGGCATCTCCGCCCCGGTCCCCGAGACCAACATCCTGCTGGCGCCGGTGCCCGATGCGGCGCTCGCGCTGCAGGCCCTTGAAGGGGCCGGCGTCCGGGCCCTGCCCGTGGGGTCGGCCATCCGGTTCATCCCCCACCGCGATCTGACCCTGGCCGATATCGACGAGGCCCTCGGCCGCATCGAGCCCCTGGCGCCCCTGCTCCGGGGGGCCTGAGATGAAGGCTCGCCTGGCCCTGCCCACGCTGCTGGTGCTGGTCCTGCTCGCGGTGGGGGGGTACTTCGCCTACCAGAATGCCTGGGTGCCCGTCCCCCTGGTGGAGGGCCGGGACGTCTACATCAAGGCGAGCCCCGAGACCGGCGAGGACACCGCCCGCCTCGAGGCCCTGATGCCGGCGGGGCCGGGGCTGGACGCCCTGCTCGCGGGGCAGTCGGAGCTCACCCTCATCGAGCCTGCCCCGACCGGTGCCTGGGCCGGGCAGCTGGCCACGGGCCTCCAGGTGACCCGCCATGGGCGGCGCTGGCGGCTCACCCTGCGCCCGGGGTGGCCCCTGCAGGACGGCGCCACCCTGGATGCCGCGCGGGTGGCGGTGGCCCTGGACCCCGAGGTGCGGCGGCTGGGAGGGGAAGTCCGAGTCCTGGACGCCACGACCCTGGACCTCCGGTTCAGGACCCGCCGGGACGACATCCTCCCGGGGCTGTCCCAGTGGCGCATCCCGGGGACCGGACCCTTCCGACGGCAGGGGGCCACCCTCACCCGCTTCGACAACTTCCTGTTTGGCCGGGCGGGCTTCGCGGCGCTCAGGGTCGAGACGGATCCCGCGCTCCTGGAGAGCCACGCCTGGGCCGAGGGGCTGGCCTCGGGGCGCTGGGCCTGGGCGGTCTTTCCTGGCAGGGTCGCGCCCGAGGACATGGCGAAGGCACGGCTGGCGCCCTATGACGAGTTCCGGATGAAGGACGGCAGCGTCTGGTTCCTCTCGCGGCGCCTGCGCCGTCTCCGGCCGAACCCCCAGGACTGGACCCACACCCGCCTCTTCGGCGTGTGGAAGGGCGCCATGGACTTGGTCTACGATCCGCTCGGACTGTGAGATCAATCCGGATTCAACAGGGCAAGATCACCACCAAGACACCAAGGCACCAAGATCAAGCATGGTCTTAATGGTTTGGCAGTTCTTATCGGCATCGCCTGCAGCGATGCGCGAGACACAAAGCAACTTGGTGTTCTTGGTGCCTTGGTGGTGAACCTCTTTTTTGTTTCATGACGAACCCTGTCGGTATCACTCCAGATTCGCCGACTGCTCCCGGAGCTGGTCCAGCACGCCCTTGGCCTCCATCACGGCGCGGGTCATGTCGATGCGCTTGCACTTGCTGCCGGTGGTGTTGAGCTCCCGGAGCACCTCCTGGCACCACACGTCCACGGCCTTGCCCTCGAGGCGGCCCTGGGCCAGGCGCTCGCCGAAGTCGTCCAGGTGGGCGGCCAGGCGGGTGAGCTCCTCGCGCACGTCCTGGCGCTCGGCCAGCACGCCTGCCTCGGCCAGGAGACGTTCCGCGGGCAGCGAGCCGGCGAGGCGCGCGTCCTCCAGCAGCTGCTCGATGCGCTGCCGGTAGAGGCCCGGCAGCTCGGCGGCCTGGGCCTCGGCCTCGGACTGGAGGCGCTCCCGCAGGGCCTTCAGGCGGGCGAGGCCGTCCTCGAAGAAGGGGCGCAGGCGCTCTGCCTCGCGGGCCCTTCCTTCATTCCACGTCTCCAGGAGGGCCTTCAGGGCTGCCTGGATGGGAACCTCCAGGCGCTCGCCGAGGTCCGAGGCCGGGGGCTGGAAGGCGCCGGGCAGCCGGAAGAAGGCCTCTGCGGTGAGCGGAGGCAGCTTCAGCCACTCGGCATCCTCCTGCCAGCCCTTGGCCACGGCGCGGAGCAGGGCGCGGTTCATCCGCGGCTCCAGTGAAGGCTCGTCCTGCACCTCGATGCCGAGGTCGAGCTTGCCGCGCTGGGCGGCCTCCCGCACCCGGGCCCGGAGCCCGGCCTCCAGCGGGAACAGGGCCGGGGGCAGGCGCAGACTGAGGTCCAGGGTCTTGGCGTTGACGCTGCGCAGGGTGAGCCGCAGCTGCCCGGCCTCCAGGGGGCGGACGATCTCGGCGAAGGCAGTCATGGATTTCATGGGCGCGATCCTGGGTGTAGGTCCAGGGTAGCGTGCCGATTTGCCATTACGGTACGCGGATCTCCACCCAGGGTGCTGTCTGGCGGCGCCTGGCTTCGAAGGCGGCGATGTCGGCCAGGTTGGCCTCGGTCCGCTTGATCTCGTCGAGGCCCTCCAGCAGCACGGCCTTCCGGGTCGGCTCGAGTTCGAAAGGGAAACTGTGTCCGCCGCCGTGCACCTGCTGGGCCGGAAGGTCCACGGTGAGCGGCCCCGCCACCGTGGCCAGGGTCTCGATGGCCGCCATGGGCAGGGTCACCGGCAGCAGGCCGTTCGCGAAACAGTTGGTGTAGAAGATGTCGGCGAAGGAGGGCGCCAGGACGGCGCGGATGCCGAAGTCCTTCAGGGCCCAGGGGGCGTGCTCGCGGCTGGAGCCGCAGCCGAAGTTCGGCCCGGCCAGGAGGATCGAGGCGGCGCGGTAGGGCGCCTGGTTGAGGATGAAGTCCGGGCGCTCCCGGCCCTCGGCGTCGTAGCGCACCTCGCTGAAGAGGTGCTGGCCCAGGCCCGAGCGCACCAGGGTCTTGAGGAACTGCTTCGGGATGATGAGGTCCGTGTCGATGTTGGCCCGCAGCAGGGGGGCCGCGACGCCGGTGAGGGTAACGAACGGTTCCATCTAGGCCTCCATCAGGCGGCGGACATCGGTGAAGTGGCCCGTCACGGCGGCGGCGGCGGCCATGCCAGGGCTCACCAGGTGCGTGCGACTGCCGCGGCCCTGGCGGCCCTCGAAGTTGCGGTTGCTGGTGCTGGCGCAGCGGACGCCTTCGTCCAGGCGGTCGTCGTTCATGCCGAGGCACATGCTGCACCCGGGCTGCCGCCACTCGAAGCCCGCCTCCAGGAAGATCCGGTCCAGCCCTTCGGCCTCGGCCTGGCGCTTCACCAGGCCCGAGCCTGGCACCACCAGGACCCGCACGCCAGGTGCGACCCTGCGGCCCCGCGCCACGACGGCGGCCTCCCGCAGGTCCTCGATGCGCCCGTTGGTGCAGGAGCCGATGAAGACGGCCTGCACGTCGATGGCCTCGATGGGGGTTCCCGGTCGCAGGTCCATGTACTCGAGGGCGCGGAGCATGGACAGCCGGTCGTCGGCAGAGGCCGCCGTCTCGGGGTCGGGCACGCGCCCCGCGATGTCCGTCACCCACTGGGGACTGGTGCCCCAGGTGACCTGCGGGGCCAGGGACGCGACGTTGAGTGTGACCTCCGTGTCGAAGGTGGCGCTCTCATCCGAGACCAGCCTGCGCCAGTGGGCCAGGGCGGCCTCCCACATGGCGTCCCGCGGTGCGAGGGGGCGGTCCTGGAGGTAGGCGAAGGTCGTCTCGTCCGGGGCCACCAGGCCCGACCGCGCCCCGCCCTCGATGCTCATGTTGCAGAGGGTCATGCGGCCTTCCATGGAGAGGGCGCGGATGGCCGGGCCCGAGAACTCCATGACATGGCCCGTGCCGCCGGCCGTGCCGATGCGGCCGATGAGGGCGAGCGCCAGATCCTTGGCTCCCAGATTCCGGGGCAGCGATCCCTCGAAACGCACCCGCAGGTTCTTCGACTTCCGCTGGGGCAGGGTCTGGGTGGCCATGACGTGCTCCACCTCGCTGGTGCCGATGCCGAAGGCCAGGGCCCCGAAGGCGCCGTGGGTGCTGGTGTGGCTGTCGCCGCAGACGATGGTGGTACCGGGAAGGGTGAAGCCCTGTTCGGGGCCGACCACGTGGACGATGCCCTGGCGGTCATCCAGCAGGGGCAGGTAGGGGACGCCGTAGGCCTTCACGTTGGCCTCCAGGGCCTCCACCTGCAGCCGACAGGTCTCGTCGTGGATGCCCTTTTCGCGGTCGAGGGTGGGCACGTTGTGGTCCGCCACGGAGAGGATGGTGTTGGGGCGGCGCAGGGGCCGGCCGGCCTCCCTCAACCCCTCGAAGGCCTGGGGGCTGGTGACCTCGTGCACCAGGTGCCGGTCGATGTAGAGCAGGCTCGCGCCGTCGGCCCGGGTGGCGACCAGGTGCTCGTCCCAGATCTTGTCGTAGAGGGTTCGTGCGGTCATGGCTGTTTCCTCCTGGCGGGGGACGTGGCTTTGGTGAAATCGGTGGCTCGGATCAGCTGGAGGAAGGCCTTGGCCGCATGTGACATGGATTCCTCCCGGCGGGTGACGACGCGGATGAGCTTCTCCACCTGGAGTTCGCGCACGGCCACCTCCACCAGCCGGCCCTGGCGGATGCTCTCCAGCACCGTCATCCGAGGCAGGATGGCGACGCCGGCGCCCAGGGCCACGAACTCCTGGATGGTGGCGAGGGAACCCAGCTCCATGGTGATGCGCAGGGGGGTCCCGCAGCGGGAGAAGAGATCGACGATGGCATTCCGGGTGGGCGTGAGGGCGTTGTGGGCCACGAAGGTCTCGCGCCCCAGCACCTCCAGGCTGACTTCCTTGCGGCGGGCCAGCCGGTGGCCCGGAGGCACCACCAGCACCATGTGGTCGCGGAGGATGACCTCGCTCACCAGTTCCGGGTGCATGGGGTCGTAGGACACGAAGCCCACATCCAGCCGGCGCTCGATCACCTCCGCGGGAATGCGCTCGGAACTCTGGCGGTAGGCCTGGATCCGGATGGCCGGGTGGGCCTGCTGGTAGGCGAGCAGCACGCCCGGCAGGAGGAACTCCGAGACGCTGTCGTTGGCACCGATGTTGAGGCGCCCCTGCTGGAGGCCCTTCAGCGAGCCGAAGGTGTCGAGGATCTGCTTCCGCAGGTCGAGCATGCGTTGGGCCAAGGGCAGCAGCGTGGTGCCCGCATCCGTGAGGGTCCCGCCCTTGGTGGTCCGGTCGAGCAGGGTCTCGCCCAGTTCGTCCTCGAGCCGCTTGAGGGCCAGGCTCACCGCCGGCTGAGTGCGGTACAGCCGCTCGGCGGCCCGCGAGAAGCTCTTTTCTCGCGCCACCACCAGGAAGGTCTCCAGCTGTCCCAGGTCCATCGGGGCTCCTCCAGGAAGTTTGGATTAATAGAATAACTTATGGAATTATAAAAAAAATTAAATGTATTTATGGGGCCAGACACGCCATCTTCAGGTGATCCCTCCGGCAGAGTCCGGATTAAGGAGTTCCCGAATCATGGGTACCGAGCGGATCACCATCTTCGACACCACCCTTCGCGACGGCGAACAGTCGCCAGGCTGCAGCATGAACCTGGACGAGAAGCTGCTGATGGCGAGGCAGCTGGAGGCTCTGGGCGTGGACGTCATCGAGGCCGGCTTTCCCGTGGCCTCGGACGACGACTTCGCCGCCGTGCAGGCCATCGCCCGGGCCTGCAGGAGGCCCGTCATCGCGGCCCTCTGCCGGACCATCCCCCGCGACATCGAGCGGGCCTGGGAGGCCCTCCAGGAGGCGGCCCGCCCCAGGATCCACACCTTCCTGGCCACCTCGGACATCCACCTGGAGTACAAGCTCAAGAAGACCCGGGCCGAGGCCCTGGCGATGATCCGGGACGGCGTCGCCCTGGCCAAGTCCCTCTGCCAGGATGTGGAATTCTCCGCCGAGGACGCCACGCGGAGCGACTGGGCCTACCTGGTGGAGGTCTTCACCGTGGCCATCGCCGCGGGCGCCACGGTGCTCAACGTGCCGGACACCGTGGGCTACACGATCCCCGACGAATACGGGAAGCTCATCCGCCACCTGCGGGAGCACGTCCCCGGCATCGACGGCGTCACCATCAGTGTCCACTGCCACAACGACCTGGGCCTGGCGGTGGCCAACTCCCTGGCGGCCGTGGCCGCGGGGGCTGGGCAGGTGGAGTGCACCGTGAACGGGATCGGCGAACGCGCCGGGAACGCGGCCCTCGAGGAAGTGGTCATGGCCCTCTCGGTGCGGCATGACGTGATGCCGTTCACCACCGGCGTGAACCATGAGGCCATCTACCGGGCAAGCCAGACCCTGGCCAACATCACCGGCAACGAGGTCCAGCCCAACAAGGCCATCGTGGGCCGCAACGCCTTCGCCCACGAGAGCGGCATCCACCAGCACGGCATGCTGAGCCACCACACCACCTACGAGATCATGACCCCCGCCTCCGTGGGCGTGCGCCACACCAACCTGGTGCTGGGCAAGCACTCGGGCCGCCACGCGCTGGCCAAGCGCTTCGAGGAACTGGGCTACCCCCTGGGCCGCACCGAGCTGGACAAGGCCTACAAGCTGTTCACCAAGCTCAGCGACCAGAAGAAGGAGATCTTCGACGAGGACCTCCTGGCCATCGTGCGGGACGGGCTCACCCACATCCCGGAGACGTTCAAGCTGCGGGCGATCCAGGCCACGGCCGGCACCTCCATGTTCGCCACGGGCCTGGTCACCCTCGCTACTGACGAGGGTGAGGTGACGGAGACCGCCCTGGGCGACGGTCCCGTGAACGCCGTGTTCGCAGCCGTGGACAAGCTCACGGGCCTGAGGGGCCGTCTGCTGGACTTCAAGATCCATTCGGTGACCGGGGGCGCGGACGCCGTGGGCGAGGTGTTCGTCCAGGTCGAATTCGACGGCGTGACCCAGAGCGGGAAGGGCGCCAGCACGGACATCGTGGAAGCCAGTGCCCGGGCCTACCTCAACGCCACGAACAAGGTGCTCTTCGCCCATCGGGCGCCGGCCCAGGCCGCCGTGGAAGCGAGGTCCTGAATGGAGGCCCGGATCACCGTACTCCCGGGCGACGGCGTGGGACCCGAGGTCACCGCCGAGGCCATCGCCTGCCTGGCTGCCGTCGCCGAGCGCTTCGGCCATTCCTTCCAGTTCACGGAGGCGCTGATCGGCGGCGCCGCCGTGGACGCCACCGGCGATCCGCTGCCCGAAGCCACCCTGGAACTGTGCCGCAACTGCGATGCCGTAATGCTGGGCGCCGTGGGGGGCCCGGCCTGGGACCGCCATCCCCGGGACCAGCGGCCTGAATCGGGCCTGCTCCGCCTGCGCAAGGCCCTGGGCCTCTATGCCAACCTCCGGCCCGTATCGGTCCACCCCTCCCTGGAGGATGCCTCGCCCTTGAAGCCCGAGGTCGTGCGGGGAACGGACCTCATGTTCGTCCGGGAACTGTCCGGCGGGCTCTACTTCGGTGAGCCCAGGTCCTATTCCGACGAGGCCGCCGTGAACACCCTGCCCTACACCAGGGGAGAGGTCGAACGGGTCGCCCGGGTCGCCTTCGACCTGGCCGCCGCCCGGCGGAAGAACCTGGCCTCCGTGGACAAGGCCAACGTCCTGGAGACCTCCCGTCTGTGGCGGAAGGTGGTCGATGACCTGGCTCCGGCCTATCCCGGGGTGAAAGTGCAGCACCACTATGTGGACAGCTTCGCCATGGCCCTCATCACGCGCCCCCGGGACTTCGACGTGGTGCTCACGGAGAACCTGTTCGGCGACATCCTCAGCGACGAGGCTGCCGTGCTGGCGGGTTCCCTGGGCCTGCTGCCCTCCGCCAGCCTGGGCGGTTCCGTGGGCCTCTTCGAGCCGATCCACGGTTCGGCGCCGGACATCGCGGGGCAGGACAAGGCGAATCCCATCGGCACGATCCTTTCGGCCGCCATGCTGCTCCGCCACGCCCTGAAGCTGGAGGACGAGGCCCAGGCGCTCGAAGGCGCCGTGAGCCGGGTCATCAAGGGTGGGCACGGCACCGGCGACCTCAAGGGCGCCACCCACAGCCACGGCACCCATTCCCTGGGGGCCCGCATCCAGGCGGCCATCCGGCCGCCCCGGAAAAAGGCCCCCCGGCTGGCGGACTCCGCCTACTCCTGGTGCGGATCCCCCGAAGGCCATTCCTCCCGTCACTAGCCCACTCGCCGGATGCCCGATGTTTCCCCTCCCGCCCAGCCCCGAGCCGCCCATCCCGTTCCTTCCGGCGGGACGGTCGAGGATTTTCAGGTTCATGGATTCCGGCCTCGTGCTGCGGCTGAGGGACTAGGGGCCACCCGATCGGAACCACCCGACGACGGCCCCGCACCCAAGCGCGGGGTCGTTTCACATCAGGACCTTCAGGAAAACCATGACGCCCACTCAGCCATTCCACGACCGGAACCTGGTCTCCACGGTCGCCCAGTGAACAAGGAGGGAAACATGTCCGAAGCAGAATCCCGCACGGGGGCGCAGCTCATCTGGGAAAGCCTGGTCCGCGAAGGAGTGGACACGGTCTTCGGCTACCCCGGCGGCGCCATCCTGCCCACCTATGACGCCATGACGGAGTACCCGGTCCGGCACGTCCTGGTGCGGCACGAGCAGAGCGCCGTGCACATGGCCGACGGCTACGCCAGGGCCAGCGGGCGCGTCGGCGTGGTCGTGGCCACGTCGGGCCCGGGCGCCACCAACCTCGTGACCGGCCTGGCCACGGCCATGCTGGACTCCACGCCGCTGGTGGCCATCACGGGCCAGGTGGGCTCGGGACTGCTGGGCACGGATGCCTTCCAGGAAGTGGACATCACGGGCATCACCCTCCCCGTGACCAAGCACAACTACCTGGTCACCCGGGCCGAGGACGTGGTGCCGGCCATCCGCGAGGCCTTTGCCGTCGCCCGCAGCGGCCGCCCCGGACCCGTGCTGGTGGACATCACCAAGGATGCCCAGCAGTCCAGGGCCACCCTGGACTGGGAGGGGGCCAAGCCCTGGCGCCATCAGCGCCACCTGCCGCCCCCGCTGGATCAGGCAGCCCTGGCCGAGGCCCTGGAACTCATCCGCCAGGCCAAGCGGCCCATCATCCTCGCCGGCCACGGCATCCAGCTCTCCGGCGCCCGGGCCGAAGTCCTGGCCCTGGCCGAGCGCGCCGACATCCCCTTCGCGCTCACCCTGCTGGGGCTGGGCGCCGTGCCCGCCACCCATCCCCTCAGCCTGGGCATGATGGGCATGCACGGCGAGGCCTGGGTGAACCGGGCCATCCAGGAGGCGGACCTCCTCCTGGCCTTCGGCATGCGCTTCGACGACCGGGTCACGGGCAAGCTGAAGGAGTACGCGCCCCATGCCAAGAAGATCCACATCGACATCGACGCCAGCGAACTGAACAAGCTGGTGCCCGTGGACGTGGCCATCGCCGCCGATCTGGGCGACGTGCTGCGGGCCCTGCTGCCGGAGGTGCCCGTGGCGGACCGCTCCGCCTGGCTGGGCAGCATCCGCGGCTGGCGCGGGGATTCAGCCGTGCGCGACATCAAGAACCTGCCCGATGACGGCCACCTCTACGCGGCCCACGTGATGCATGACCTCTGGCGGCTGACGAAGGGCGAGGCCGTCGTGGTCACGGACGTGGGCCAGCACCAGATGTGGGAGGCCCAGTACTACAAGCACGACGGGGAGCGCAGCCTCCTCACCAGCGGCGGAGCCGGCACCATGGGCTTCGCCCTGCCGGCGGCCATCGGCGCCAAGCTGGCCCGGCCCGAGGCCGAGGTCTGGGTGGTGGCGGGGGACGGCGGCTTCCAGATGACCTTCGCCGAGCTCATGACGGCCGTCCAGGAGGACGTCAAGGTGAACATCGCCGTCATCAACAACGGCTTCCTCGGCATGGTCCGCCAGTGGCAGGCCCTGTTCTACGAGGGCCGCTACGCCGCCACGCCCATCCTCTCCCCGGACTTCGTGAAACTCGCGGAGGCCTTCGGCATCCACGGCCAGCGGGTGGACACCCGCGGCGAGGTGGCCGCCGCCGTGGAGGGAGCCCGCGCCGCCAAGGGCACGGCGCTGATCGAGTTCAAGGTCGAGCAGGAGGACAGCGTCTATCCCATGGTGCCCGCCGGTGCCGCGCTCCACGACATGATCCGCCGCCCCTCGCCCAGCGTGCTGGCCGAAACCGGCTCCGATCCCGTCTGATTGAAAGGAGAACCCATGTCGCATGTGCTCGTGGTCTACACCGACGATGAACCGGGCGTCCTCACCCGCGTGGCTTCCCTGTTCCGCCGCCGGGGCTTCAACATCCACTCCCTGACGGTGGGTCCCACCGAGCGGCCCGAGGTGTCCCGCATGACCGTGGTGGTCGATACGGACGAGGCCACGGCCCGTCGCGCCGTGGAGCACCTGCGGAAGCTGGTGAACGTCCTCGAGGTCCAGCAGCTGGGCAGCGGCGGCGTGAATGTGGTGCGGGACCTGGCCCTGATCCGGGTGAGCGCCGGCCCCTCCAAGCGCTCCGAGGTGCTCCAGCTTGTGGAGGTCTTCCGCGCCAACGTGGTGGACATCGCCGAGGACACCCTCGTCATCGAATGCACCGGGAGCCTCGCCAAGATCGAGGCCCTGGTGGACACCCTCCGCCCCTTCGGGATCATCGAACTGGGCCGGACCGGGGCCGTGGCCATGGCCCGGGGCACGCCGGTCTCGCGCAAGGCCGCCATCGCGCCCCTGCGCACCGGCACCAGTTCCGGATCCATGTCCGTCTGACCTCCGACCTCCAACCCACCGCAAAGGAGCCACCCATGGCCCGCATCCACTACGAAGCCGACCTCGACCTCATCCGGCACCGCAAGGTCGCCATCATCGGCTACGGCTCCCAGGGCCATGCCCACGCCCTCAACCTCCGTGACAGCGGCGTCAATGTCCGGGTGGGCCTGCCTGCCGGTTCCGCCTCCAGGGCCAAGGCCGAGGCCCAGGGCCTCACCGTCGCAACCCCCGCCGAGGCCGCGGCCTGGGCGGACGTGATCATGGTGCTCACTCCGGACACCGGGCAGGCCGAGCTGTACAAGAACGACATCGCCCCCAGCCTCAAGCCCGGCAAGACCCTGATGTTCGCCCACGGCTTCAACATCCGCTACGGCTGCATCGAACCCCCCGCCGGCGTGGACGTGAGCCTGGTGGCGCCCAAGAGCCCCGGCCACCGGGTGCGCGAGGTCTTCGTGGAGGGCGGCGGCACCCCGGCCCTCGTGGCCATCCACCAGGACGCCAGCGGGCAGGCGATGGCCGTTGCACTCTCCTACGCCGCGGCCCTGGGCCTCACCCGCGCCGGCGTCCTCGAGACCACCTTCACCGAGGAGACCGAGACGGACCTCTTCGGGGAGAAGGCCGTGCTTTGCGGCGGCGCCAGCGCCCTGGTGAAGGCCGGCTTCGAGACCCTCGTCGAGGCCGGCTACCAGCCCGAGATCGCCTACTTCGAGTGCCTCCACGAGCTGAAGCTCATCGTGGACCTGATGCAGCGCGGCGGCCTCAGCTACATGCGATACAGCATCAGCGACACGGCCGAGTACGGAGACTACACCGGCGGCCCGCGCATCGTGACCGACCAGACCAAGGCCGAGATGCGGGAGATCCTCAAGGAGATCCAGGATGGCCGCTACGCCAAGGCCTGGATCGAGGAGAACAAGACGGGCCGGAAGTGGTTCGAGGCCCAGCGGGCGGCAGACTACAACCACCCCCTGGAAAAGGTGGGGCGCGAATTGCGCCGCATGATGCCCTTCCTCGACCCAGTCGAAACAGCTGATCCCGCAACGAAGAAGTAAGTAAAAAGCCGTGACGGTGCGAGAGCTTGCTGACCCCGGGTCAAAAGCTCCCTCACCGTCACGGTGTATTTGGCCTCAGAATGGTTTCTTGTGTGGATCAACTCCTCCGCACCTCGGAGCAGTGCATGGCTGAGTCCTTTTTCAAGACCGCAACGGCACCCACCCTCCAGGGTTGGCAGGCCCCGGGCTCTCTGGATTTCCAGGCGGCCTTCCTGCGGGCCGGTGGTTGGGCGCTGCCCCGGACGGACGCCTTCCCCGATACCGCCAAGCTGAGGGAGCGCCTCCAGGAACTCAAGGCCTCCATGCGCGAAGGCGCCAAGATCGGGCTCGACCTGCGGGGACTGCGGGACAGCGCTGACAGCGTCATGGCCGCCGCACGGGAGGCCGGGGTGGCGTTCCTGCTGCACACCGCCGAGCTGCCACCCTCCCTCGCCATCCTCCGCCATGCCAACATGCCCCGCCTCGTCGCCGTACAGGGGCCCGAAGAAGGGGCCCGGGCCAAGGCCGGGGGGGCCTCGGCCCTGCTCGCCCATGCCCGGGACGTGGCCTCGCTTCGCAGCCTGGGCCTGCCCGTGATGGCCGTGGCCGATACCGAAGCCGAGGCGAGGCAGGCCATGGCTGATGGCGCCATCGGCCTGCAGCCCCGCACGCCCGGACTCCTCGATGCCTCGCCCCTGGCCGCCTTCCGAAGCCGCCTCATGGCCGGTCTGGACACCATGGCCCAGGCCTTCGTACGCCGCGGGGCCTGCACCCTGCCGCGCCTGCGCATCCGCAATCTTGACCTGGCCTACCCCATCCAGCAGGGCGGCATGGGGGTGGGCGTCTCCTGGGAGGGCCTGGCAGGGGCCGTGGCCAGCGCCGGCTGCGTGGGCCTGGTGTCGGCCATCGGCACCGGCTACCACGGTTCGGCCAACCCGACCATGCGTCTGGGCCGTCCCGACGGCACGGATTCGCTGAATCCGCCCAAGGCACTGGAATGGATCGTCCGCGCGGCGCGGGAGCGCTCCGAGGGCCGTGGCGCCGTGGGCGTCAACATCCTCTGCGCCATCGAAGGCTATGAATCCGCGGTCCGGGCTTCGATCGCGGGCGGCGCCCAGATGATCGTGTCCGGGGCCGGCCTCCCGCTGGCCCTGCCCGGCTTCGTGGGGGATGCGGATGTGGCCCTGGTGCCCATCGTGTCCTCGGGACGGGCGCTCCAGGTGATCTGCAAGCAGTGGCAGCGGAAATACAACCGCCTGCCGGACGCCGTGGTGCTGGAAGGCCCCGAGAGCGGGGGCCACCAGGGCTTTAGCCACGATGGTTGCCTGGATCCCGCCCATACTCTGGAAAACATCCTCCCCGAGGTGATCGAGGAGCGGGACAAGTGGGGCGGCTTCCCCGTGCTGGTGGCGGGCGGTGTCTGGGATCACGCGGACATCCAGCGCTTCCTGGCCCTGGGCGCCGATGGCGTGCAGATGGGCACCCGCTTCATCGGCACCTTCGAATGCGACGCCTCTCCCATCTTCAAAGAGGTCATCCTCCGCGCGAAAGCCGAGGACATCGGTCTCATGAAGTCCCCCGTGGGCCTGCCCGCGCGCGGTGTGCGCACCAGCCTGCAGCGGCACATCGAGGCCGGCACCGCGCCCCAGATTCGCTGCGTCAGCAACTGCCTCTCCCCCTGCGGCCACGGCAAGGGCGCCATGGCAGTGGGCTACTGCATCGCCGACCGCCTGGCGGACGCCATGCAGGGCAACGAGGAGAGCGGCCTCTTTTTCACCGGCAGCAACGGCGCCAAACTCCGCGAGCTGGTGAGCGTCCGGGACCTCATCGAGGAACTGACCCAGGATCCAGGGCTGCAGCGGATCTACGCCTAGTCCCGTCAGCTCGCGTTCGGGTGCCGCTCCAGCAATTGCCGCAGGGAGGCGTTGCGCTTCACGACCTCCTGTCGCAGGAGGTGGGCGATGAGCGGGGGCGGTGCGGCGCTCCAGCGGGCCAGGTTCTGGATGAGCAGGGTCGAGATGAAGGTCCGGCGGCACAGGAGCGCCGTCGCGTAACTGTCGAGAGTGACCCCGGTCAGGGTGGCGAGGCAGCGCCCCTCCGACGTGAGGATGAGTTCCACCCGTTCTTCGCCCGTGCGCTGGTTGAACGTGGTCCGGAGGAGGTCCCGGGCCATGGTGCGGACCTGCTCGGTCGCCTCCCTGGAGGTGGCCACGAGGTACTGATCCAGGAGCCGCCGGGTGGACCAGAGCCTTCGATAGAGGCCTGGCGGGAGGAGCGGGTTCTGCAGGAGGGCTCGACGTACTCCTGGATCGTTGGTGAGGGCGGGGCGGGCACCCAGCGCCTCCAGTCCCGCCACCGTGCGGTGTTGGGCCGCGATGAGGCGGGCGTGGATGGCACCCAGCCGGGGGTTCTCCAGCACGGCGCGGATGACCTCCGCGGTGGGATCGAAGCACCAGGCACTCAGGTTCGGCTCCACCGCCACCCGGGCCTGGGCCACTCGCTGGTCCATGGGGCGGGCGTGCAGGTGCTTCTCGAACAATTGGCGGTGGGTCGCGGCCCAGACCAGAGCCGCAGGGGAATCGGCCTCGGCCGCCCCGCCAGCTTCGGGGAAATCCGTCCGGGGCGGAACCTCGAGATCCGGTGCCAGGGGACGCTGGACCGGTGGCGCCGCTGAAGCCACCGCACCCAGGGTCACGAGCTCGCCCAGCATGGCCGTCACCAGCTCTTCCCCCAGGTTCATCACGGAGGCGAGGGTCGGTACGTCCAGGGTCCCGTCCAGCCGCGACAACAGGTAGCCCTGTCGAGAATCGAGGGGGAGGCTAAGGGGGTCCAGGCCTTCCCGGGGGACGGGTTTCCAGGTCATGAACCGATCATAGGACCGAACCGGGTTCCCATCCTAGGTGCCGGTGTTCCTGGACGGGGCTACTCCTCCACCAGGCCCTTCAGCCAGGCCTTGCCCCGCAGCCGTTCGACGCTGGTCTCGGGAAAGAGGTCGAGGGGGCCCTTCCCCTCGAGGCCCAGCCTGGGCACCGCCGCACAGCTGAACCCGAGGCGGGCGCCTTCCTGGAGGCGCAGGGGCAGCTGGGCCACGGGCCGCACCTCGCCCGTGAGCCCCACCTCACCCATGAAGAGGCACTTCTCGGCCAGCAGGCGCCCCCCGGCACTGCTGCAAAGAGCGGCGATGACGGCCAGGTCCGCGGCCGGGTCCTCGATTTCCAGGCCGCCGGCCACGTTCAGGTAGACGTCCCGGTCATGCAGCTGCACGCCCCCGCGGCGCTCGGCCACGGCGCAGAGCATGGCCAGCCGCTGTCCATCGATGCCCAGGGCCGTGCGGCGGGGAATGCCCAGGCCCGCGGAGGCGACCAGGGCCTGGATCTCCACCACCATGGGGCGCGTGCCGCTCAGCACCACCGTGGCGGCGCAGCCGGGCCGGGGCTCCGCATCCAGGAAGAAGGGATTGCCCTCGGCGGGCACCAGCCCCTTCTCGGTCATGGCGAAGACGCCCAGTTCGAAGGCCGCGCCAAACCGGTTCTTCAGGGCCCGCAGCAGGCGGTGGTGGTGGTGGCGGTCCCCCTCGAAGGCCAGCACGGTGTCCACCAGGTGCTCCAGCACCTTCGGGCCCGCGAGGCTGCCGTCCTTGGTGACGTGGCCCACCAGCACCAGGGGGGTGCCCGTGGCCTTGGCCCAGCGGGTGAGCAGGGCGGCGCACCCGCGCACCTGGCTCACGCTGCCGGCGCTGCTCTCGAAATCGGGGTCGAAGAGGGTTTGGATGCTGTCCACCAGCAGCAGGCCCGGCTTCATGCGCTCGGCCTCCTCGAGGATGCGGCGCACGTCCGTTTCGGCCAGGAGGTGGATGCCGGGGTGTTCGGCGCCCAGCCGCTGGGCCCGCAGCTTGATCTGGCGCTCGCTCTCCTCGCCGCTGGCGTAGAGCACCGTGCCCGTCGAGGTGGCGGCCCACTGCAGCAGCAGGGTGGACTTGCCGATGCCCGGTTCCCCGCCCAGCAGCACCACCATGCCCGGCACCACGCCCCCCCCCAGGACCCGGTCCAGTTCCCGGATCCCCGTGGGCAGGCGCTGGGTGTCCGTGACGTCCACATCCGGCAGGGCCACGGGACCGGCATAGTGGCTCTGGGCATAGGCGGACCCGGCCCGCTGGAGGTCCCGCTTCAGGGCCCCGCGCACCTCCAGGACCGCATCCCAGGCGCCGCAGGCGGTGCACCTGCCCATCGCCTTCGGGTGGCGCGCGCCACAGGCCGTGCACTCGAAGATGGACGTGGCCTTCGCCATCAGTCGTGGACGGCGCTGCGGATGAAGGCCACGATGTCGTCGGTGCTGGTGCCGGGCTGGAACACTTCGCGGATGCCCGCCGCCTTCAGGGCCGGGATGTCATCGTCCGGGATGATGCCGCCCGCGAAGACCAGGACATCCTCCGCGTCCTGCTCCTTCAGGAGGCGCAGCACCTCGGGGAAGATCTGGTTGTGGGCCCCGCTGAGGATGCTCATGCCGAGCACCTGGGCATCCTCCTGGACCACGGCTGCCACGATCTGCTGGGGCGTCTGCCGGAGGCCCGTGTAGATCACCTCCATGCCCGCGTCCCGGAGGGCCCGGGCCACGACCTTGGCGCCGCGGTCGTGCCCGTCGAGGCCGGGCTTGGCGATGACGACACGGATCGGTGCTTGGCTCATGGAAGCTCCCTTTGGATTACCAACCCTCAGTCTGCCTCAGCCCCTCGTAAAGGCCAATGGCCACGGCCTGGGCGAGGTTGAGGCTGCGGTGGTGGTCGCCCAGCATGGGGATGCGGACCAGGCGGTCCTGGTGGGCTTCCAGGATCTCCTCAGGCAGGCCCACGGTCTCCCGACCGAACACCAGGCCATCCCCGTAGGCCCAGGGCACCTGGGTGTGCCGCCGCTCCCCCTTGGTGCTGAAGAACCAGAGCCGCTGGGCAGGATTCCGGGCCAGGAAGTCATCCCAGTCGTCGTAGTGGGTGGGCTCCAGTTTCTCCCAGTAGTCCAGCCCCGCCCGGCGCAGGTAGTAGTCCGTGGTCTCAAAGCCCAGGGGGTGGATGAGGTGCAGCCTGACGCCATTGTTCACGCAGAGGCGGCCAATGCTTCCGGTATTTTGCGGAATCTCGGGCTGGTGCAAGATGATGTGGAACATGGTAAACCTGCCTTTCTAACACTCATATTTGATTTTCCAAGTATCCTATTTTCTGCTTTTCGTCTGTATGAGTCTCTCTGAATATCCTCCTGGTCTGCCCCTTGTTTTTGACGCTATTTTGACGCAACCTTCTGGTTGGTAAGTCAGTATTGACCAAAAGGAGGAAGTTCAGATGGCACGAACCGGCAGGAGCAAAGACCTAGATTCAGTAGCCAAGCGTAACCAGCTTAAGTCTGCCAAGCGTCATATGGAGCAGTTGCAAGCTGGTGGTTATCTGATCTATGAGAGGGCCAAGGATGGAGTGGCGGGGAATTGGAAAGCTCGATGGTATGACCCTGAGACCCGTAAGCAGAAGCAGACTGGGCTTGGTATTGCCGATGATCTGATCAAGGCTGATGGGCTTTCGGTTTTTGACTACAAACAGGCCAAAGCAAAAGCTCTGAGTTGGTTCCAGGGTGTTGCTCGTTTGGCTGACTTCCAGATTTCTGGTGTGGTGGTCCATGTAGGGGATTACAAAGTCAAGGATGCTATTGATGACTACATTGCCAAGCTGAAGGCTGATGGTAAGGACCGTAAGGAAACGGCTAGGTTGATGCTCTACAAGTGGGCCATCCCTACGCTGGGAGACATCAAGGTATCCAGGCTGACGAAGGTCAAGCTGGAACAGTGGAGGACTGAGATTTCCAAGATGCCAAAGCAGGGTGAAACGGTGGTACCCAATACCCCTGATGCCATCCGTAGACGTAAGGACTCAGCTAACCATGTCCTGGTACTGCTCAAAACGGCTCTGAGTGTGGCTGTGAAATCTGGTAAGGCTGATCCCCCCTTGGCTGGTGGCTGGCAGGAGGCTGATTACTTCGAGGGTGTGAGGGTAGCTAGGACAAGGCACCTGGACCCTGAGGAGCAGAAGTTGTTAGTGAATGCTTGTGATGAGGATTTCAAGAGGATGGTCATAGCGGCTCTATTCACTGGAGCCAGATACCAGGAGTTGGCCAAGCTAAAGAAGCAGGATGTAAATCTGGAGAAGCAAACCGTCTACTTTGGGCCATACGGGAAGGTCAAGGGTAAGACTAGGTTTGTACACTTGACTGATGAGGCTACCGAGTGGTTTAGAGGTCAGATTGAGGGTAAGAATGCCCTGAACCTCGTTTTTACCCGTAAGAGCTATAGGTATTTCAAGAACAGGGGAGATGGGTCTGATGGGGTTTGGAATGATTCAGACCAGGGCTACTATATGCAGAAGGCATATGAGAAGGCTGGAATTAGCAAGGTGCTGTTTCATGAATTGAGGCATACCTACGCAAGTCAACTGGTTATGGCTGGTGTGCCTCTTAAGTTTGTGGCAGAGCAGCTAGGACATTCATCTACAGCAATGGTGGAAAAGCATTATGGCCACCTAACCCCACAGGGAGTAGGGGATACGGTTAGGAGACTGACCAGCAATCTGAATATCGTCTAAGGGCTTGACACTCTACTCATGGTGGGTAGATTCTTATCAGGAGGTTTTATGCAGGCAGAAACAAAAGGACTGTTTGGACAGATTGCTGATACCTTTAGCAGTAAGAAAGCCAAGAAATCAAACCCCGTAGCGGTAAACGCTACCAATCACCAGGAGGGCCAAGTGGCCAAACCTCAGAGCTACTACACAGTCAAGGAAGCCAGCTTTAAGAACCGGAAGGGGGAAGAGGTCAAGGATTACTGCCTCTGGTTAGAACATGAACCGATGGCAATTGAATACAAGCCTATGCCTACGGTTCCTGCTAAGACCAAGCATATCAAGCTGGATGGCCTTAAGGATCTGGCCTCTATCCTGGACCTGGGCCTTACTGAACAAATCAGCACCATCATTGCTAAGGATCGTGGCTATAAGGAGTTGGTAGAGACTCTGGCCGATCAGAAAGTCATGACCCTTGATTTCCTTCAGTTCATCAAAGACGAAATCAAGAAGATTCCTGCTAAGACCAGGGGTAGGCAGGCTAGCGGAATCGTAAGGGAGAAGAGCAGGAAAGGGCTTCCTGAGGACGTTAAGAGCCTCGTAAGCATCTTGATCAATCTAGGGCCTAACCTTGATCCCGCAGAGGCTCAGAAGACCCTCCAGGGCCTCGTAAACGATGAGCAGAAGATGTCCCAGGCTGTGGGTCAGGTGGTTGAATACCTGAAGCACAATAGCCGGGACAAAAAGGGCTACATCAAGATGAGGAATCGCAAGTCAGAACTGGTCATCAAGCCCAAAAAGTAATAGACCCTCTACCAATGAGAAGCCCCCGAAAGGGGGCTTTTTCTTAGTCGATTGGGAGTCTGCCTTGACCCTTTCTGATTATCGGCACTGGCTCCTTACCTACTTGGCTCTGATAGAAGTCTACCCACTTCTGCTTAATCACACAGAAGTCCACCAGATCAACCTCCAGTGATTCCCTCTCCTTTGGGTCTTCAGTGGCCTTCAGAGCCTCCTGGACCTCGTAAATGGCCCTATCTATTTCCACCATGTTCTTGTCATAGGTTTGCTGGATGAAATCAGCCTTCCTAAGCTCAGCAGGGGTGGTCATGAATGCTCCTAGTAGGGGGGACGGCATGTTGGGATCTGTGAGGACATTCTGATTGATTGCAAGACGGTTTAAGTTCTTGACTGTTTGACCTTTATAGTAATTATCCCAATCCTCTTCGGTCCATTGGGTGGTGTCAGGTCTATTTTCCATAGCTATTCTCCAACATTTTGATACCAGTTATTGCAATAGCCCCAGTTGCAAGTAATGAAATAGTTGGACTAAAAAAGAAAAAGAAAATAAGCATGAGAGGCAGACCCACTATCGCCAGCATAGAGAAACGGAACCAAAACTTATTCTTTGGGAGGGGACGACCAGATACAGTAGTGTAAGTTGGCTTAGGGGAGGTCTTTAGATCCTTTTGAGTTTCCCAACTTGATACTAATCCTACTATGGGGCCAAGGTTGATCATAAATTCCTCCATCTATAGTCTAAGCCGTTCTGTTTATTTATCCCCTAGGAAGTTATTTCCTAGGGGACTTCACTTGTCCTGAGTGACCAGTACGCTCAGGGGTGATCAGCTTTCAGTCTCTTCTAGTAACTCAATGAACTGGTCTGCCAGTTCTTGGTAAGCCTTATGTGACTCCTCTAGATCCTCTATTGACTCTTCATATAGGGCTTCTATCTGTTCATAAGCCTCATTTAGCTCATCCCTGAGTGTGGCATTCTCTTCCATCAGTGAGTCTACCAGTTTGATCAGGGATTTCTCTTGTGCTTCGGTCATGGGTGTTACCTCCACTCACAATATACTGATCGGTAGTCGGTTTCACTCCCAAGAAGTTTTCCCATGCCTCAATATGGTCTACAGGGGGGTTATAGGGTTGCCACATAATGTCTCCTTAACCACTGAGAGGCATAGGTGGGACTGATTAGGGCTAGCAGGTAGGCTGTTAAAATGATTCTCATTGTCTTGCTCCTTATCTTAGGGTTGGGAAGTTGGTTTTCTAGCTTTAGCTTTTAATATTTCCTGAATTTCTTCCTTCCCTATTACTTGAGCCATAGCCAAAATATCTTTATTAAAAAAGATATTAATCAAATATATAGCGGTTTCATAGTCTTTTGGACCATCAGTGGCATCCAGGAAAGCCTCTTTGATATCCTTGTATTCAATCCTGATAGTCTCTTCCTCTTCCTTCTCTTCCTCTTCCTTCTCTTCCTCTTCTATTTCGTCTTCAATCTCAGGTAGGCTATAGTGGTTTTCAATCCACTTCATGGCCTCTAGTTTATTGATTTCGTAGAACTTAGCCACAAAAGAGATAGGGTCAGTGGGGGATTCCTTAGGATCACACCCAAAACACCAGCAGCTATTGGTGTTGGGGTAGAGTTGGAAGGATGGTCTCCTATCTCTGCCATGGAAGGGACAGCTTATCTTATTACCTCTATTACTAGCTCCAGTTAGCTCTAGAATGAGGTCTCTACAGTCTACATCCCTGGCTCTATCCCATCTGGCTTGTGGGATAGTAGGGTATACTATCTGATATTTAGCCACTTCCTCAGGGGTCCAGTCAAAATCATCAGAGAGATTCATTACCAATAGCCTCTTCTTTCATGATTCTTATTGCTCTATGCCATTTTTCAGGTGTCATAGGGTTACTTGGTAGGTATTTGTAGATTAACCTAAGGGCCTTTTCCACTGACACAATCTTGTCTTTAACCATCTCTAGCTCTGCTTCGTTTCCCGTTATTTCAAGAATTGTCTTCTCTGCTAGGAGGGAATTATATTCAGCCCAAATCTCCTCTCCTACTTTGTTGGGCTTTCTTTTCATAACCTCTTCAGCCTGTTTAATAAGCTTCTTAGCCTCTTCTCTTGCTTCTTTTAATTCTAGCTCGTTCATTTATCACCTCCTAGTGATTCTTGTAGTCTATCCATATTCACTGAAAACACTTTTGCACCCTTATTAGCCAGTCTGTCTATCTTTTTTGTATAGGATTTGGACTTTAATAGAACACCAAGCTCATATAACTCTTTAGCTACCATGATATGATTAAGCTCCTTACATGCTTCTTCAAAAGCTGCTGTAGTGAAATGATAGTAATCCTCTGCTCCTGAGATATCTCTCCATCCTGCTCTATTAAGAGTCTTATCCCTTTCAGAGTTATTGCCTTCAATATACTCAAACCTAGAATTACCATGAGTCATGATGAAGTCATAGATATAGTGTTTAGCCTTGGACTGTTCACTAGCCCCAATAGTGCCTCTAGCAGCAACCCAATCAATTAAGCATTGGTCAATGGCCCAATCTATATCCTCATTAGTTAGTGGTATTACTCCAAATTTAACAGCTAATTTACCAGCTACAGCCACTAGAGCAAACCTTTCAATGACTCTCTCTACTTGGGAGTCAGAGCCTTGGGGGGTATGAGATATCTTCCAGTCATTTATATCTTCTTGTAGGTCTAAGTAATCGTCTTTAGTAAGTTTGACCAGTTCAGCTAGGTAGGCTAAGGATGCTGTGCCATAGTATTTCTGTTTGACCCTTTCAATATTCTTGGCAAAGGTATAACCATCCTTAAACTCTTGCAGGTTTTCAAAGCCAACCTCACAACCTGAGGGGAAGATGGGGATATCCACTAATCTTACTGCTGCTCCATCAGGTACCGGTACCTTGTGCTTCTTGGCTAGATCAGTAAAGGAGTTTTCTCCATTACTGAGATATATTACCTTCCATTGCTTCTGCTCTCTTAGGCTATAGTCCTTCTGAGCAGAGCCTTTACCTGTTCCATCGGCCAAACTATAGGCTACGGTGATCATTTCAGGCCACTGCTTAGGGGCTATATGAGACATATCATCCAGGAATAGGAGGGTGTGACTTCTAGAGGCTGCTACAAGTTGCAAAGCTAGGGCTGTGCTAGACCATGGTTTTTGAAAGACAGGGCCACCCCATACCGATCCAGCTAGGTAACCACTAGTTGTCTTGCCTTTGCTGGTACGGCCATAGAGATGAAAACCACCTCCATTGATGCCAAGGGGAGCTAGCAGGGGGCTTGTGAAAGCAATAGACAGAGCTAAAGTTAGTCTTGAGTTGCCTTTAGCTAAGATAGCTACGTTATCTTGCCATTCCTTGAGGGTTCCTGAGGTAGCAAAGGTTCCATCGTCATCACCATTGAATATGACATGATTGAGGTCTGCTTTAGAGGATACAGAGGTATAGGGAAGGGAGAAGGTATCAAGGGATGGGTTGAAGCCGGTATTAAACACAACTTTAGCCTTGGGAATCTTGCCAAACTCCTTAGTGTGATTAGGAGACATCACTAACTTGAGGAAGCCAACTAGATTCTTGATCATTCCTTCATTAACGTGGAAGTGATTAGCCGCTAACTTATCTTCTAGCTTGGCAATATTAGACATATCACTCATAAGAATTCTCTCTTGATGCTTACTTTTACAGCCCATCACACATTGGTATGAGATAACGATTCCAGCATCTCCTGAGGCTTTACCTTCTGACTCAAAACCAGAGAAAGTGGATTCAATAACAAAGGGTGCTGATACGGGGACTAGGGTGGTGTCTCCCTTTTTCAAACATAACCCATCAGTTGTAAGTAGATAGTTATCTGTATCAATTAGGAGTTTGAAACCTTTAAGAGCTTCTTTGTTTACTTTAGGCTTTCCCATATCTATGACCCTGACTCTCTAAGTAATTAAATAAGGCTACTTGCTTATCTGGATCAGTAATGCCTAGCTTATGAAGGCAAGCTTGTATTGCCTGATGCCTAACTGGTAGTGGTTTGGTGGATTCAAACTTGAAATGGTATATCTGCTCATAGGGGTCCATTACTTAGCCTCTTTCTCTTCTAGTAGCTCTAAGCCATCTTCAGTGGTGATCTTTGAATATTCCTCAGGGTGAATCCAGATTAGGGACTGCTTTTGGACATAACCTCTAGCTCTTAGGACTTCCTGAACCTCAAAAGTGGTGCAGAAGATACCTAAATCTTCCTTAATGGCAGTTCCGGTTAGAGGCCACCCTTTTGGGATTTCATCTAGGCAGGCATTCACCCTTTTCTTGATGTCTTCGGCTCTTTGTTTCTTCGTCATGGTCATTTTTTGGCTCCTTTTGGTCTCTTTGGACCTCGCTTACTATTACTGTAGAAAGTTCAAATTCATCTTAGTTTATTTTCTTATACATAAGAAATTGGAGGTTTGGTAACGTGCGGTTACGGGGTGATTTTGGCGTAAGTGTTAATTGTAGGAATGTTAAACACGGTTACTCGGTTACGCCTAAAAATCTCTACATGTATATATATATGGTAACCCTTATATATATATATCTATTTTCAGTCATAATATAAGTAACCGTGTTACGTTTCATATGGGAGTAGGGTTTGCTCCGGTTACCAGGACGAAACCGGACGTAACCCAATAAAGTAAAACTAGGAAACGGACTTTCTGATCCTTAAGTATCAGCTATTAGAGGTATTTGTATGGCTAATGATGTAGAAGATGCAGAAGGGCTATGGCATAAGGGGCTATATAGTGATAGTTTGGCTAAAATAGAACCCTATGTCAGAGGGATAGTCAGGAAGCTTGGCTTTAAAACGAATGTAATAGGGGAGGATGATCTTACACAGCTATGCCTTATCAAACTATTCAAGGTCTATGGCTCGTATGACGGTAGTCAAGGGAGCAGGTTTAAGAGTTGGGTCTACATGGTGATCTCTAATTACCTTTGGACTCATAACAGAAGGATCATGCTGAAGACCAAGGAACATAAGGAGGAGTCCCTGCTATATACATCTCTTGAGGATTATTACAGCGGTGGGCAATACTTCGGAGAAGGTGCTGCTGAAAGTATAGCTGTAAACCCTTGGGATGTTGCTGCTCTGGATGATTATGCTACTGGAGAGCCCTATAGTTTGATTGGCATGAGGCTTGAAATCAAGCATTTTGCCAACTGGTTAAGGACTGATGGTCTAAAAACCCCTGGTCTATGTAAGCATCACAAAATTATTATGCGTTTGATGGCTGATTGGATTGAAGGTCCAGATTTTGAGATAGGGTCTAGCGTAGTTGGTTCCCTACAAGCATATAGTGGACGCAGTTGGGCTAGATGTAAGGAAATGTTAAATATAGTAATACCAGCTTACCAAAGGACTATAAATTGAGTGAACAGCCATATAATGAGGAAATAGCATTAAATTTACTACAAACAGATAAAGAGGCATGTATAATATACTGCTGTTCATCATTACCTGGAATATATTTATCTAGGCACAAATGGGCCTTTGCTAACCAAGAGAACAGAGAGGATTTGCTTCAAGAGTTGTGTATAAGTGTAATAAATGCAATCAATAGCTACAATGGATCAGTAAAGCTACTCACTTGGGTATGGTCAAGGATGAGGTATAGGATGCTCGATATAGGTAAGAAAGAGGTGCCATATTATAAAACATTTGAGCAATCTTCCTATAATAATTGTGAAAGTGAATAAATTACGGAGATGAGTATCTTATGAACGATGCAAATTTAGAGGTTAGACATGGAGCAGGTCGTCCAAAAGGTGTAAAGAATAGAGTTAACCAAACTATCCAGCAAATGCTCCTAGACAGTTTGAACAATATGGGTGATGTAGAGTGGTTTGATAAGCTTGCTAAAGAGGAGCCTAAAGCCTATGCACAACTTATATCCAAGCTAATACCCCTCCAATTGATAGGTGGACAGAATGGAGAGGCACCTTTGGCCATCTCTGTCAGCTATGAGAAGCCCAAGGAGTAATGTCCACATCATGCTTACTCATGTGGAAATATGATGGAAGTATTGGTAATAGTGGTCATAAGTATTTGACAGGCCCCTAAATCAAAATATCGTCAAGAACCAGTTTGATTTAGACCCTTAAATTCTCCCTAGGACACTCCCCAATCCAGCTAGCACCCTAAGCACCCCTCCAATTGGCCAGAATTGCCCCCAGGAGCCTTGCAAGCCCCTAAACCATACGAAAGTAGCCAAATGATATACAGAACACTTTTAAAGGCATCCCAGAGCATTTATCATCTATGGATTAAGCTTTGCAAGTAGATGTTAAGCTACCACATAAGTTAGCATTCCTGGCAGAGAAGCATAGATACAAAGTGGCGTACGGGGGAAGAGGATCAGCTAAGTCTTGGTCTTTTGTCATCCAGCTTTTAATCAATAGCTTAGAGAAAAAGCTAAGAATTCTGTGCTGTAGAGAGGTGCAGAAATCCATCAAGGATTCTGTGCATAGGCTAATTGGGGATCAGATACAAAGAATGGGGTTAGGCTCGTACTTTGAGATCACTGAGAGAGAAATCAGATGCAAACGTACAGGCTCAGTCTTCCTATTTGCCGGTCTAGCCAATAACACAGTGGAATCCATTAAGTCTTTTGAAGGTGTGGATATTTGCTATGTAGAAGAAGCTCAGACAGTTAGCGAAAGATCATGGCAGATATTGTTACCTACAATTCGTTCTGATGACTCTGAGGTTTGGATTGCTTTCAACCCTGAGCTAGCCACTGATCCTACTTACGTACGCTTCGTTACCAATGCCAGTCAGATTGAAGATTGTGTATCTGTTGAAGTTAACTATGATGACAATCCCTACTTCCCCGCTGTACTTCGTGCTGAGATGGAGCAATTAAAGGCTAATGATATAGAAGCTTACAACCATATCTGGCTTGGGAAATGTAAACAACATGGAAATGCTGTTATATTTAAAGGTAAGTATGTATCTTATGACTTCACAGATAAGATAGACCCTGAATCTTGGTCTCCCTTCTATGGTGCTGACTGGGGATTTGCCAATGATCCAACTACATTTATCAAATCTTGGGTCTATGAACGTGTTTTGTACATAGAGCATGAGATGTTTGCCTATCAGCTAGAAACTGATATGGCTCCTGCTCAATTTGATCTTATCTCTGATGGCCGTTTGCACATTTCAAGGGCTGACTGTGCAAGGCCAGAAACCATATCTTATATGAAACGCAATGGTTATAAAAAGATGATCCCTAGCAAGAAGTGGCCAGGATCAGTTGAGGATGGTGTGGATTACATGAGGTCATTTGATCTAATAGTAATCCATCCCCGTTGCGTTCATCTATTGGAAGAATTTAGACTTTACTCTTACAAAGTAGACAGGTTATCAGGAGATATCCTTCCTGAAATTGTAGATAGGTTTAACCATGGGATTGATGCTATCAGGTACTCACTAGAGCCTTTAATCCTTGGCTATAAAAAGAAAATAGCAGCTAGACCCACACCAAAAGCATTGGATTCACTAGGTAGAGAAGTAAGCATGGCTAGGATTATGCAGCCCAATATGTGGATCTCGTAATAACTATAATATTAGCAGATGAGGCAGGAATGGAAAAAGATTACGAGAAGAAAGATATACTAGATAAGGCTAAAAAGCACTTTAATCTAGCACAAGAAGCATGGGATAAGCAATTTAAGCTCTCTGCTAAGGATCTAAAATTCTGCTCATCTGAACACCAGTGGCCTGAAGAGGTTAAGCAAGCAAGAGTAGGTAGACCTACTTATGCATCAGACCGTATCAATGCCCAGGTTAAATCTCTAGTTAATGCCCAACGTGAAAATAGACCTGCTGTCACGGTTCACGTTTGCAATGATGGTGCAGATGAAGATACCGCAGAGATCATTCAAGGTCTTTGTAGGCATATTGAAGTCTCATCTGATGCCGATTTAGCCTATGACCAAGCCTTTGAGGACACTGTACGTTGTGGTATTGGTTTCTGGCGTATTCTGACTGGCTACAAAAAAGATACCTTTGACCAAGAGATTACCGTTGAATCTATCATCAATCCCTTCTCTGTCTTATTAGATCCTGGCTTTGAAAAGCTTGATGGATCTGATATCAATTGGGCCTTCATCATTGACACCATGACTGAAGAGGAATTTAAAGAAACCTACCCTGATGCTGATCTATCGGGTATGAATTCTTCTGTTTGGACCGGACTTCACTCCCGTACACCTGAATGGTTTAGTAATAATGGGAAAATCTGTACCGTAGCTGAATACTTTGTCAGGGAGGAAAAGAAGAAGAAGCTGGTAAAGCTCTCTGATGGCCGTGTGATGGCTAAAGAAGACCTTGAGGATGGTGATAAGCCCCTGATTGTCCTGGAAAGAGACCACTCAGAGCCTGTTATCAGATGGTATAAGATGAATGGGATTGAGATATTAGAAGAAACCGTTTGGGCTGGAGATAGAATTCCTGTCATCCCTGTCTTTGGTGATGCCCTACTTGAAGATGGCCAGCGTATTTACTCTGGTCTGGTCCGTAAGGTAATGGAAGAGCAAATCATGCTCAATGTTGCCAAGACTACGGCTATTGAGCTTATTGCTGCTACTCCTAAGACCCCTTGGATTGGTCCTATTGGTTTCGTTGGTGATAGAAAGAATGATTGGCAAGACGTTAATATTAAGAATCTGGCCTATTTGGAATACGTAACACACGATGACATGGGTAACGAGCTACCTCCTCCTACCAGAAACGTGCAAGAACCACCTATTCAGGGTGTTCTAGAGCTAATGAATTCGATTGAGAATGATATTAAGGGTACCAATGCTCTATATGATCCTTCTATGGGCCAGAAAATATCTAATCAGTCTGGAGTAGCTGTTAAGGCCCTTCAGAATGCTGGATCAATGGGTAATTACCATTATTCAGACAATCTTAGTAGAGCTATTAGGCTTCAGGGTCGTATGTTCCTTGATCTAATCCCCAAGATTTACTCTGAAAAGACCGTTATTAGGATTGTTGGGATTGATGATAAGCATAAGATGGTCACTATCAATGGTGATGGAAGTCCTGAAGAGACTGGAGTGGAGACTGTAGATGGTGTAGCCAAGATTTACGATGTCACTACCGGTAAATATGACATCACCGTTACCTCTGGTCCCTCCTACCAGACCAAGAGACAAGAGAATGTCAGCATGTTGTTTGATCTAGCTGGGAAAGACCCCGCTCTGATGAACGTGGCCGGTGATTTGATCGTCAGTCAGCTAGATAGTCCCATTGCCATCCAGCTTAGAGAACGTCTAGAGAAGGCCCTTCCTCCTGGCCTCCTGGATGACAAAGACGCTGATAAGAGCATCCCACCAGCCATTCAGCAACGTCTACAGCATGACCAGCAGATGATTCAGCAGTTGACTCAGACCCTCCAGAAAGAGACTGAGCTAGCTGACAAGGTACAGGCTGGGGAACAAACCAAATTACAGATTGCTCAGCTAAATCAACAGACGGAATTGATGAAAGCCAAGGCTGACATGGAACATCAGTCTAATATGTTGGTCTTTAAGGAAGAATTGGCTGACATGAAGAATAAGGCCCAAATGACCCATGAGATGACCGTACAGCTTCAGAAACACATCCTAGACGTAGATAAGCTCCATCATCAGGCAGCTAATGATGTTGTAAAACAGTCCGTAGGAGCAGCTTTAAACCCACAGCCTGACCCACAGACCCTGGAAGAGCCCAAAGCACCAGCTAAAATTACTCCTCCGGCTTAATTAATGAGCTATCCAGTAGGATCTTCAATTCCCTATGCGGCTTCTGCCTCTACACCGGGTCTACCTTCTGATACCTTCACTTATTCCTGGGCCTTTGATGATGGTGGAACTGGTGTCAATGCCTCTCTAAACCACACCTGGGGGACCACTGGTGCTCATTCGGCTACCGTTACGGCCACTGATACCAATACGCTAGGTACGGCTACAGCAAGTAAATCTGTTCAAATAGACCCATATACTTGGGCCAATATTGGATCTTCATCTATATTGCCAAAAGCGAATAGTATTGGTTTGCAATTATCTTCTAATTTGATTATGTTGGCTGGTGGTTTGGGTTCTGGAATAACCAATACTACCATATTATTTAATGGAAGCAGTTGGTCTTATGGCCCATCAATGGTGAAGCAAAGATATATCCCATATTATTCCACTGGAGCATCTTGTAAATTAGGTGACGGTACCTGGTTAGTAGCAGGGGGTACTTATGTATTAGGTGGTGGCTATACAGATGGCTCTGGTAGAACGACAGAAATTTTTGATCCTGTGGCTAATCATTTTACTCTTACAGGTGCTTTAAATATTTCTAGAGGTGGGGGAGGGTGCCTCCTATCCTTGCCTAGTGGTAATGCAGCCATATTTGGAGGGAGTGGAGGAGGAGATAAATCCTTTGAAATATACAACACCACCTCAAAAACATGGGCAATAGAGGACCAATTTCATTATCAATATACGATACCAGGAACCGCAGGGCCTGACTCTGGAACACAAATGACGGGTTTAACCCTATCAGATGGTAGGTTATTTATTATTGACAATGATGTTACATATCAACAAGGAATTACATGCATATACACAGAGTCATCTAATTCCTGGACTATCGGCCCATATTTAGCTGGTTTTGATTCATTAAATCAGCGTCCATTTATAATTCAGAATGGTAATTATGTGTATATAGGTGGTTATGATGACGTTGGTCAACAATATTTCTCTAGATATGACTTAACAGCTAACACCTGGACTAGATTGGCAGATTGCCCTTATCCAATGGGTGATTTGCCAGCAATAGGTATGACTCATGGAATTATGGTCTACGGAACAAGTGCTAATACTCCATTACCATCTACAATTTCTTCATATTATTACAATTATGCTTCTAATACTTGGACTGCATATTCTTATGCTGTAACAACATTAGCCTACTTACAATATACATTAACACCGGCTATGACTATGGGTGGATATCCATTAATTCTGCTTTCTACAGATGGTCTAACACCATTGACAGCAGAAATATTTCAGGGTAGCTAGTAAATATTACTATAATAAGATATGAACACAAGAGTCTGGTCTCTATAACCCTGAACATCCTTGGAGATAACCATGAGTAGTGAATATCAAGATATGTCTGTCATTCTTGTTAAAGCTAAGGCTGATAAAGAAGCAGCCCAGGCAGCAGAAGTAGCAGAACAGGCCAGAAAAGCCCAAGAATCAAAAGAAATACTTAAGTCTGTGGTTAATGAACCCGAACCAGTAGAGCCAGACACTACTACCGAGGAAGAAGTTTCTGAGGATGAAGCATTAGCATCTGATGAAGAGACTGAAACCCAAGTGGAGCCCGAACCCACTAAACAACCAAGAAGCAAAGCCGCTGAAAAGCGTATTGCTAAGCTGGTGAAGGAACGCGAACAGCTTAAGGGCCAATTAGCACTCATTCAGAATAACCAGCAACCTTCTCAACCAGTCCAGTCTCAACCCATTGACCCGGTAACTATTGATCCCACATTTCCCAACCCAGCTAATTATAGGGATGGGGTGAATGATCTAGATTATCGTTTAGACATTAGGGATTACCAAAGAGAACAAGCTAAGAAGGACACTAATTTCAAGACAGCTATTAAAGCAGCCGTTGAAAAGTATCCTGACTTACCTGAATTGATTGAAGAAGATGCCAGCCGTACCAATGCTACCATGGCTCAAATGATAAAAGAATCTCCAGTATCAGTAGATTTATTCTACTACCTTATGGCTAATCCAGAGGTAAGTAATAAAATTGCTGATATGACTCCCACTCAGTCAGCTAAAGAGATAGGTAAAATTGAAGCTAAATTAGAGGATAAAGCTAAAACAGCTACACCCTCAGCTAAGAAGGCAGCAAGTCTTCCTGCTCCAATAACTCCCATTAAATCTACTAAGGCTGCTGGAACCTCACTTAAACAAACACGATATACGGTGTACTAAACACCATACAAAAAGGATTAACAAATGGCAATTTCAAGTAATATCTTCAACAATAGAGTTGAAATCACGGCTTCTGCTCTTGATGTAGTCAAGAATAACTGCCAGATGGCTTCTCGTGTAGCTAGACGCTGGGATGGTGACTATCTTCAATCCACTAAGATTGGTGATACCCTCAATGTCCGTGTTCCTGGTTTCTACCCATACCGTTCTGGTGCTACCGCTAACCCAACCGGTTACAATGATACCTATGTGCCTGTCGCTTTGGCTCAGGGTGGTGCTGACATTATCCTAACCAGCAAAGAGCTAACCCTCAATGTTGATGAATTCAAGAAAAATGTCACTGATCCCCTAATGGCTACTGTATTCCAGCAAATTGATGCCAGCATCATTGCTCAGGCTAAGCTCTTCAATCAGTTCTACGGTCAAGTTGGAACCGCCATTACCAATCTAGTGCCCTTCCTAGATGCTAAGGCTGTCATGGAAACCCAGGCTGCTGTCAGAGATGATGGTAAGCTCTCCGGTCTTCTAAATCCTTACATGCAGGCTGGAATGATTGGTGGGATGTCTACCCTACTCAATCCTACCAAGGAAATCAGTGATCAGTATCGTATCGGCTCTATTGGTAATGCTGGTGGCCTAGACTTCTTCTCTACCGCTAACGCTCCTACTCAGAATTGCGGCACTTGGTCTGGAACCCTAACCGTTACCACCACTCTTCCCTCTGAAGGTGCTACTGCCTTCACCATCGCTGGCATGACCGGCACCTTCAACCCTGGTGAGAACTTCACCATTGCTGGTGTCCACGCTGTCAACCCTCAGGGTAAGGGAACACAGGGCGAATTGAAGCAATTCGTAGTCACCTCTCAGGTTGGCTCTACTGTTAACTTCAGCCCCGCAATGTATACCTCTGCTTCTGGAGCCCTTCAGAACATTGACGCTCTACCCATTTCTACTGCTGCTGTTTATCCTTGGGGTGTAAATGCCGCCTCTGCTCTAGCCGCTGGCACTGGACAGGTTGTTAAGACCTCCTTAGCCTTCCATGAAGATGCTATTGCCTTTGGTATGGCTGACATCATGGACGTTGATTCCTTCGGTGGAGCTAGCTCCACTCGTATGAAGGATGACCAGTCCGGTCTTCGTTGCCGCTCTCTATTCTGGTATAACGGTGTTGACGATACCGCTCTATTCCGCCTAGACGTTTTATTTGGTGCCGCTCAGCTTCGTCAGGGCTTTGGTGCCAAGGTCGTTCAGTAATCTAACCGGTAAGGGAGCTTAAAACACTCCCTAACCATCTCTAAACCATTCTCAAAAAGGAAATAATACAATGTCTAATACCCCTTATCAGACAACCGATCCACTCAATTTCGCTCTAGGAACACAGTATCAGACTGTGGCTTTCTATGGAGCAAGTGGTGTCACTGGCCCTATCGGTGTCACAGGTTCTATCTCTAACACTGGCTCTACTGGTGCTCTAAAGAACCTAATCACTCAGCTAGTATCAGTTGGTTTAATCAAAGACAACACCTCAGCCTAATAAAGTAGACTGCACAACAAGACAGCTACCTTTCTTCGGACAGGTAGCTGTTTCTATAATAAGAGTGAGGTCAAAGTGTCTAAATATCCTTGTTTTCTATACCATCCTACCAAACCAGCCTTCATTTGTCCCTCAGAGGAATTTCTACTTTCTTTGTCAGACCATGAAGAGTATGAGTACGAGCCATTCACTGGCCCAAGAACCATTACAAAGACTAGTAAACCTTGTGGTGAGTGTTTAAAGTTGAAAATCAAGATCACTAAGCTTGAAGAAGAGAAAGAAAATCTAAAATCAGAAGTAGACCGTCTGCGTATAGCTGTAAAGATGGGCCAGAAAAACACCTCCACTCCATCAACTCTGAGCCAGAGCGATAGGATGAAGGCAGTATGGGCAAAGCGTAAAGCAGAAGCAGGGGCCTAATCATGATAATTACTGCTCAACAGGCAATAGATCAAGCTGCTAAATTAGCTGGTGTATTAGGTGTCGGTACCCTGCTTACATCACAAGAGTATGAAGATTCACTATTAACTCTTAATTTGATGCTTGATAGATGGAATCTCTCCGAATTGCTAGTATATGCTCGTAGTAGCTTCACCTTCCCATTAACAGCCAATAAGCAATCATATACTCTAGGAACTGGTGGAGATTTTAGCACTCCTAGACCTGTCAAGATTGAGAAATTAAGCGTCATATATTCTGGAACTGGAACTACATCTATTGAATTACCATTGGATGCTGCATTCAACCTAGAGCAATGGCAGAACATCTGTGTTAAATCTACCCCCTCTAACTTCCCCTTAGCTTGCTACATTCGTCCCGAATACCCCAATCAGATCCTCAATTTCTGGCCTATCCCAACCGGCCCAGCTTCCATAATTCTCTATACCTGGGATCAGATGCCCAATTTGGTCAATTTGACTGATTTGATTGAGCTTCCTCAGGGTTACAGTGATGCCCTCATCTACAATCTAGCTGTACGTCTATGCCAGATGTTTGATCGTGTTCCATCCCCACAGCTACTACAGGAAGCAAAAGAAGCTAAGCACGACATCAATGATATCAATGCCGGTTCTGTAGCTCTACATCTAGACCCAATGTGGACAGGTGGAAGAGCTACTAACTTGGCAGCACAATCTATGGGCTATACAGTCCTATAAATAAGGAGCAGTAAATGTCATCAACACAATTCGGTACAGCAAGTGCAATTTCTACAATGCCAATCATACTACCAGAGCCTTCTAATGGAATTGCCCATTTTGAAGCCTATTGCAACAATGCCGGAGCCTCAGCAACCTTGGTATTTGAAGGCTCCATTAGTGGCAATAACTGGAATGCGGTAGGGTCTTCTGTAGTCATTTCAGGTGTAACTCCACAGTTTGCAGTAACCACAGGGTTAAATTACAACTATTACAGGTGCAGAGTAACGGCTATTGCTGGTACTAACGCTTTGGTATCTGCTTTCATGGGTAGCTAAGGAGTAATACAATGGCAAAGAAAGATAAAGAAATAGGAATCAGTCCCAAGGCATCCAAGGAAGCCAAGAAGCTTGATGAGAAGATGGACAAGTCTAAAAGCGTCAAGGAAGGCTCAAAAGAAGACCTTAAGCTTGATTCTAAGATTAATAAGGCAGACAAAGAGGGCAAACTAGGCTCTATAAAGAAGTACTAAGTGGTTTAATGAGCTATGCATCTTACTCTCATCAATTCTTTGACCAGGATAACAAACCATTATCCTACGGGTATCTTTGGACTTATAAGAGTGGAACAGACACGCCATCTTGGACTTACAAGGTAGCAAGTGGTGGTTACACCTGGAATCCTTGGCCTCTACAGCTAGATTCCAGTGGTGTGGCTAGTTGTATTTTAGATGATAATCAACGCTACACATTCAATTTAACAGACATAAATCAAGCTCAGCAACCCAATTTCCCTGTAGACCACTTGGTTGTAAATACAGCCTCAACTATTAATATCTATGCTTCTTTCATAATCTCCCATTCAGGTCTAACGGTAACCTATGGCGCCCCTGGAGTAGCCTATACCTTCACTCCTACTGCCACGGCAGACGTACCGTATACCTCTGGACCCTTCGTCTACCACTGGGATTTTGGGGATGGAGCCACCTCCACAAATACTATACCAACCCATACATACACTTCATCCGGTGTATTTACTATAACTTTAAGTGTTGGAATTCTAAATACCCTTTATTCAACGGCTTTAATTAACACATTTACTGTATACACAACATCAGTGGTGATTACAAGCCCCATATAATATATATTGAGGAAACAAATGATTTCAGCCTATCTCTTTAGAGCCGTTGACACCAATAATAACCCACTTATTGGTGGTCAGCTATTCACTTATTTAAATGACTACACTACTCCTAAATCAACCTATACCGATGCTACAGGACAATATCTAGCCTCAAATCCATTGATTTTGGATAATTCTGGAACAGTTACTGTATATGCTGCTGAGAATAGTGCTGTGTATGTAAACCTGCTTAACGAATCCAGCGTCCAACAGGCTAACTACCCTACCAGCTTCATCATGCCTAACCTATCTGGCATCTCTTCTCCTGGCCCAGCAAACATCCTGATTCCTGGGCCTATAGGACTGCCAGGGCCTACAGGGGTAACTGGTATGACAGGAGCTACCGGCTCTGCCGGTGTGTCAGTTACAGGGGCTACTGGAGCGGCTGGTGCAACTGGAGCTACCGGCTCTGGAGCCACAGTATTTAATACTCAATATAACGTAACTGGCCCTGGAAGAGTTTTAGGCACTACTTACCCAAATGCTTCAGGTAAACCAATGTATGTTTCTATACAGTGTAGTGTTGGAAGTGGCAATAATACTCTTGAGCTTTTGATTGCTAGTGTAGGTTTAGCAGCTACCTCAGCTAACTCCCCTAATTCATTGACGGTATCTGGTATTGTTCCAGCCGGTAGCTCTTACGAGGCTCTATTTTCTGCTGGTACTGGATCTGTTGTAACTTGGGTGGAGACCTATTAATGAGTAAACTAAAGGGCTTTATTGGTCCAACATACCAACTCCGAACCGTAAATTACGAGGGTCAAAAAACTATTAACATGTATCCAGAAATGGATGAAGTGTCTGCTTTAGGTATGCCTACATCCAAGGAGCAAGAAGTTGCTATGTTGGTATCTGTTCCAGGAGAGGATATAGTAGCAAATCTACCAAAATCTCCCATTAGAGGTTTGCACCTTACAGCCTTTGGTAGTGTCATATGTGTTGCTGGAAATTCTGTTTATTCATTAAATACACCAGATAAAGGCATTACCTGGACAACTCCTAATGTTATTGCTGACTTAACTACTACTACTGGACCTGTTTGTATAGCAGATGGTATTCCAAACTATTACAATGGTGTGCTTAACAGTGGATCAATTAGTCAGGTAGTAGTTGTAGATGGTTCTAATTATGGTGTTGTTTTTGAGGAAGGTACAACCTCTGCTATCCAGCTAAATAGCTCAAATGCCTATAATGGCGCTAATTATGTGACTTTTCAGGATGGCTACTTTGTATTTACTCAGAATGTCATATCCCCAACAGTCTTCTTTGCAGCCGATCCCCTAAACATCTCTGATCTGGATGAAGTGACAGCTAACCTTGGTCCTGACTATGTTTCTAGAGTTATTTCAGATCATGATATTTTGTGGTTCTTTGGTGGGCATTCAAGCTCAGTTTGGCAGAATACAGGTGGAGCCTTAGGGTCTAACCAGTTCCAGCAAATTCCAGGCTCCTATGCAGAGGGGGGATGTAATCTCCCCTGGACCATTCAGAAAGTGTCAGGTCAATTGATCTGGGTATCTAACGACTCCAGAGGGTTTGGACAGGTTTTCCTAGCTGCTGGGTATCGTGGAGTCAGGGTATCTAACCATTCTGTTGAAAATTGGATACAATCTTTCCCTGATTTAACAGGGATCTCTACTTGGACTTATCAAGATGGTGGTCATAGCTTCTACTGTATCAATATACCCACTTCTACTACAACTTGGTGTTATGACCTAACTACAAAGATGTGGTCAGAAAGAGCCTATTTCAAGAATGGCACATTCTCTAGAGACTTGATTGAACACCATATTGCTCTATCTGCCCCTTACTATGTTGCCTCTCATCTATGCTCTGATTACAATTCTACTAAGTTATACACACTCTCAAACAATAGCTACCTGTTTGGAACTGAGCCAATCTACAGAATGCGTACGGCTCCTCATATGTCAGCCGGTCTGGATCGTGTATTCTATTCTCAATTCCAAGTAGATTTAGAGAGTGGTATTGGTTTAGATGGTTATGGTTATGCCTATCCTACTGGGTTGAATCCTGTTGGATATTCAGCTACAGCTAATGCGGTTCCCCTTAATGGTAACGGGGTAGGTGGGGTTTACAATTTTGTAGATTCTAATGGTAATCCAGCTTTACCAACTGGCACTGTATCAATCACACCACTTCCAAGTAGTGGTGTGTGGAGCAATAGCTTCACCAATCATGGTGATGGAACCGTCACCCTTAATACCTCTACCTTCACCATAACAAACACCCCGTTTGCTACTGGAACAGGTGGGATCTCTAATTTCACATTCTCTGGTATAGCCTCTGGCACTACCATCAATTCTGCAAATATCTATGCAACGGATTGGAGAGGGACTAATCTTCAGTCAACCACCCCCATAACCAACCTATGCACAGACTCACAGAATTTCGCTGATGTCTCTACCTGGACTCTCAGCGGAGTTACATTAGCTCCTTCTGCTTGGTCTACATACCCAGCTATGGTCAGTTCTGCCTATCGACCCTCTGCCTCTGTTTGGGTTGCAGGATTTGGGGCCTTAGCTACTGAAACTACCCCTTCACACGCTTATTCAAACACCTTTGGAACGTTACAAGTAGGGGGTACTCTTGCCAACGCAGCAAGTATTACTACTACTACAACCCCAGGATCAACAACATATACATCAACATTGACTTACACTACATTTGGAACCGGAGTTAATCTATCTGGTACCCTCAATATGTCTTGTCTTTCTACTACCATTTCACCTTCAAATATGGTTATTTCCTATTCATTGGATGCTGGCACCACTTGGGTTCCAGTATTTACTACTACTACTTCAACTATGCCAAGTGAAGTTGTTAGCGGCTCAGACTTCCTACCCGGCTCTCCTCTACAAGTATCGGGTCTAACAATACCAGATATGAGCCTATTTCAAGTTCAAGTAAACATTACCACCAGCAACTCAATGGTATTTGGTGCATCAAATTCAATCTACATATGGGACATCCTATTTCTATCCGCAGTAGAAGTCCCTGGATCAACGGCACAAAATGCTCCAGATGGTTCTAATGCTGGCACCTATTTGATTGAAGATACTACATTTAATCAACATGGGGCCTTGTGCTCTTACAATACCAATTCAGGAGCAACTACTACTATTTCCTGCTATTACCAGATTGGTGATAGCAGCAGAGAATTAGAGTTACTTCTAACAGGTCAGAAATTAACTTTCTCAGGGTCCATCTCTGGTCACACCCTAACAGTATTAACCCCTCCCTCTACCGGCTCTCTTGCCATCGGAATGAGTGTAGATGGGAAAGGCATACTCCCCGGAACACTCATTTCAGGTGGTTCAGGCACTGTATGGACTCTAAACCAATACATCGGAGAAAGCTCCTACTCAACAGCCGTAATTGCTCCAGAGCCAATGGTTGCCTATCAAATACTAAATTCAGCCTCCTTTAAGTCAGATGGGACTCATGTAGGTGGAACAATGACCCCAGTAGGGACTCAATTTATCGGGTCTGTCCATACCAACCAATTGACTGTCATCTCATCCTATTCAGGCTCTCTAGCTATTGGACAGACTATTTCAGGCACAGGTATAACCTCAGGGACCACTATCATTGCTGGTGTTGCTTCTCCTTACACACTATCAAATACGATGGCTGACACTGGCCCCCAATTGATAACAGCTTCTTCTTCGGGGACTGGAATTTATAGATGTTCTGTAAGTGGTGTAGAAGTAGAGACAGGAACTCACTACGCTGGTGCTTTACTATATAATCCAGCAACTTGGCCATATGATAAATATGTAGGTAATGGAGCCAGCAGATTAGGTATTTGGGGTTTCCAAGTTCAAAATGGGACAGAGACTATCTACATCCCTTCATCCGGTGGAGTTAGTGGAACTGACTACATTACCGTAGATTTGACTGGTGGTACATGCGTATTTAACATACCACCCTACCAAGGATCTATTTTGTCTTGGTCAGGGAGTGTAACCGGTGTAAGCGTCTATCCATTAGTATTCATTGCCACCTTCCCCTATACAGCCTATCCAAATACTACAACCTCCATTGGAACAGACCCACAAGTTAGATTAAGTTACTCAGATGATGGGGGTCATACCTTTAGTCCAGAGCAATCAGTATCTATGGGTAAAATTGGTAATTATATGACCCGTTGTATCTGGAGAAGACTAGGAATGAGTAGAGATAGGGTATTTAGACTGTCTTGCTCTGATCCTGTCAAATTCAACATTATTGGAGCGGAGATAAAGGCTAAAGGGGCTGATATAAATGGCTAACCAAAATGCCGCTAATAAGGTCTTTTACCTTCCCTACGGCTCCCCTATGGTGGATGCACAGGGGAAGTTAACCCCAGCTTGGCAGGCGGCTTTTGCTCAAGGGATTGTGCCAGCCCTTCAAGGTCTAGGAGGATCTACGGGTTCGGGGTCAGGCTCTACAGGCTCTACCGGAGCTACCGGAGTGGCTGGTAAGACAGGAGTGGGCACACTTGGTCCAGCAGGCTCTACCGGTATTGCAGGTAATCTGATCAATGTAAATCAACCTGCTCATGGTTTTACTACTAATAATGCCATCTTCCACAATGGGACACAGTGGCAATTAGCTTGTGCTAACAATATATCTACACTGGCTATTGCTATTGCTGTTGTGGTAGATGTTGATAATTTCATACTATACTTGGTTTCTCAAATTCCTACTGGTCTAATTGGTCTAACTGCTGGTCAATATTACTTCGTGAGTGATGCTACCCCTGGTGCCATAACAACCACAGAACCAACTAATCCTCTATCCTACTCAAATCCTATTCTCTATGCCATATCAGCAACCTCTGGTATTGTTCTACCTTATAGACCAAGCCAAGTAATACCATCTCTATATACCATCTTTGGTACTACTGGAATGACCGGACCCACTGGAGCCACGGCTGGTAACACCGGCTCTACTGGTCCTACTGGCCTTACAGGAGCTACCGGTCTTACAGGTAATACTGGAGTAGGGATTAATGGTAATACAGGTAGCACAGGAAATACCGGGTTATCCATCACTGGTGCTACAGGATCTACTGGTATAACCGGCCCTACTGGTCTACTTGGCCCTACGGGTCCAGGTGGTGGGAACACAGGTCCAACAGGACCAACAGGCCCATCTGACTATAATTTAGATGGGGGTATGTCTTTTACTATCTATACCTCAACACAAAATCTAAATGCTGGTGGAGCTAATTAAATGGCAGTTATTATACAGTTAAGAAATGATACTTCCTCTAATTGGCTATCATGGAATCCTATTCTAGCTCTAGGTGAGTGGGGATATGAAACAGATACTTTAAAAAATAAGGTTGGAGATGGTGTAACCAATTGGAGTCTACTTCCTTACTATGGAGTGGGTTCTACCGGGTCTACAGGTCCAACAGGTATGACAGGTAAGACAGGTCTGACTGGACAGTCTGGAAAGACAGGAACCACAGGACCAACTGGTATGACCGGCAGCACCGGACTATCGGGGAATACCGGGAATACTGGTCCATCTGTAACTGGTGCTACCGGTGCCCAAGGCAATACAGGTATGACTGGTATGACTGGTAACACAGGGAATACCGGGAGTACCGGTCCTACAGGCCCATCTGTAACAGGTTCTACAGGTCTACAAGGCTCTCAAGGCAATACTGGTCTAACAGGTGTAACTGGTGCTGGTGTCTCTGGTCCAACCGGTGCTCAAGGTAACACCGGTAACACTGGTCTTTCTGGCTCTACTGGTCCTACTGGTGCTGGCCTTCCTGGTCCTACCGGGAACACTGGCCTTTCTGGTAATACTGGACCCACTGGTAGTACAGGTGCTGGTATCCCTGGTCCCACAGGCACCACTGGAGTAACAGGTATAACAGGTCCAACTGGTTCCGGTGCTTCTTCCACAGACTTTACTGGGACCACAGGAGCTACAGGTTACCTACTATTTGCCACCTCTCCTGGTGGTTCTACCTTCCAGACTGACAGCTTAGACTTACTCTATAATCCTCTTACAGCAACAGCACAGATTACTAACGTCTTTGCCCCAGGCTTACTTTATGCTGGTGCTCCTGGTGGTGGTGAAACTCAAGATACCTTTACCTTAAACGGTGTAAACCAGAATCCTATCCTATCTTCATCCATCATTGATACTGGATCTTTAGCCGCTCCATATAATAGTAATCTATGGTTACACAAACACTCTACAGCTTCACCAGCTATATTGACTGGTTCCCTCTCCAATGCTGCTTCTACTTCTCATGTAGCGGTAACCAATTCACAAGCCATATTTACACTCCAAGGTGTAGCTTGTGGTCAGGCTTCCACCTATGCTCCATTTGCTGCTATCACTTTCTCTGCTGATTCAACAGGAACCATATCAGGAACCTCTACACCAGGGCAGATAGGGTTCTACACAACTCCAAATAATAGCATAGTTCCAACATTAGCTATGACAATCAATAATGCTCAACAGGTATTAATAGGTCAAGTCCCTGTTTCTACTACAGGGTTAGACCTAGCATTTAAATCAACACTGTATTTCATATAATATAAGAAGAGGACACATACACAATGACAGCTAATACTACTCCAATTTTCTCAAGAATAGGTGACATTGAAGGAGCTACTACACTAATATTAGCTCCTAATGATTACATAGGCCAAGCAGTAGGTAATGCTGTAGTCTATACGGCTGACCAGACAAACGGTGGATTTGTTCAGAGATTAAGATTTAAGGCTCTTGGTTCTAACGTTGCCTCTGTAGCTCGTATCTACATCAATAACGGTCTCGGTTCCTTTGCTTCCATGGCCTCTGCTGCTCAGACTCCATCAGGTACTCCATCTGGCTCTGGTGGAACATTAGCAACAGGTACTTATTACGCAAAGATCATAGCTATTGACCAATACGGTTCTATGACAGCGGCTGGCACTGAAAGCTCTGGTGTCTCTGTTACTGGTCCCACAGGTTCTATCGCTTGGTCTTGGACAGCTTCTACTGCTGCTGTTAGCTATATTATCTGTGTAGGTGTAGCGGCTGGTGCTGAACAGACCTACTTTACTTCAACCACAAACTCTTTCTCTCAAACTGCTCCTATTGCTACTGCTTCATCTCCTTTTGGTCCAACCACAGGTAGAGATACTCCAAACGGTCTAGTAGGTAATAACTGGTTCTATGGTGAAGTAGCATTACCTCTTACCACGGCTATTGCTACTACATCTACAGCAGATGTAGATTACCCAATGAATATAGCTTTAGCTCCTGGTTATAGAATAATTGCCGGTTTAGGCACTGCTGTAGCTTCTGGTTGGGCTGTATCGGCAATTGCTGGAAAGTACTAATGCTAGATTATTCTCATATTCCTAATCAATACGGAGCAAACGTACAGGTATTTGGAGGTAATTCTCCTGCTGCTGGTGTCACTTGGCAATCCTGGATTAAGCCAAGAGGTATCAGCATGGTCCACATACTGCTTCTTGGTGGTGGTGGTGCCGGTGCTGGCACATTCAATGGTGCTGCTGGTGCTGCTGGGGGAGGAGGGGGAGGAGGCTCTTCCGCTCAATCTGTTGGTCTATTTCCTGCCGCATTCCTACCAGACGTATTATCCATATCAGTAGGTATGGGTGGTGTAGGTGTTGCTGGTGCTGTAGGTAGTGCTGGTATAGCCTCATATGTAAGCGTAATTGAAAACACTACAGTCAATCATCTATTAATGGTAGCCAATGGTGGTGGTGCTGGAACTATGGGTACTTCTGGTGCTCCTGGTGGTGCCGGTGCTGCTGGCACTGTTACTACTATTGCTAATAGTCCATTATCAGGACTAGGCATTATGGCTGTAGCTGCTACTAACGTTAGCTTAGTAGGTCAGGCTGGTGCTGCTGGCGGTACATACAATGGTGCCGTAGGTGGTTCAGTAACCCTACCTGTGACTGGATTAATTGTTACTGGTGGTGCTGGTGGTGCTTCATTAGGCTCTGGTAATAGTACTCCTGGTTGGGCTGGTGGTGGTATCACTACTCCTGCTGGTAACCTCTTCTTTCCAACTTTAGCTGGTGCTCCTGCTCCCGGTGTTGGTCTTGCTGGAGCACCTGGATCTAATGGTCTAAATTACATAAATAAGCTCTTCTACTTCTACGGTGGTTGTGGTGGTGGTGGTTGTGGCATAACCTCCGGTGGTGCTGGAGCCGCTGGTGGTGCTGGTGGCTGTGGTGGTATTGGCTGTGGTGGTGGAGGAGCAGGATCAGGGATTACGTCTTCTGCTACTTTCCCTGGTGGTAATGGTGGCAATGGTATCTGTGTAATTACATGTTGGTAAACAAAAATGAGTAATAACGTTGTTACTAAGACTAATGCTGGGTTTGTAGGTGCTACTGGTATAACCGGTCCTACAGGTCCATCTGGAGCTACGGCTGGTAATACGGGTAATACTGGTGCTACAGGAGGAATAGGTGTTACCGGTAATACAGGACAAACAGGTAATACAGGCATTACAGGACAAACAGGAACGACAGGAAATGCTGGCAATACTGGTCTCACTGGCAATAGCGGAGCGACAGGGCAGACTGGATCTACTGGTTCGCAAGGTATCACCGGGAATACAGGCAATACTGGTACCAGCGGCAATACTGGGCCTACTGGTGGTAGCGGTCTTACTGGCAATACTGGTCTAACTGGAGCTACGGGACAGACCGGCCTAACCGGTATGACTGGTCAGACAGGAGCTACTGGAGCTACAGGACAAACAGGGGCTTCTCTTACAGTAACAGATGATACCTCTACTAATGCTACCTATTATCCAACCGTAGCTACTACTATTGGTGGTTCTACATTAAAGACATCATCTACTAAATTAACATATAATCCATTTACCGGTGCTCTAGGTGCATCATCTTTTGTATCTGCTGGCGGAGTAAGCACTGTTACTGGGTTATCTTCATCCAGTGCTAATGGAATACTTAATATGTCTTCCAAAGCAGCAGGAGCTAATAATGGACAGATACTATTAAATAATGGAACAGGAACAAATTTCTGTTTAAGTGAAACAGCAACCAATGTCTATACTATTGGTAATGCGGCATACGGTGGAATCCCAGGTGGAACATTAGTAATTAATACCTCTACTAATGCTATTGGTATGGCTGGTGCTCTCACGGCTGCTGGTGCCTTAATAGTCACTGGTGGAGGAGGTGCTGTTGCTGGTTCTATGCGTTATTCAGCATCTAACGGTCTGGCATTGTGGGCTGCTACAGGTTCAGGATTTGATTTCAGCGTAACCAATGCTGCTGGTTCCGCTGTTGCTCTTGGTGTTCCTACTGGCACAAGTAATATTTCTATTCCCAATGGGAGTCTGACTGTTTCCTCTGGTATCACGGCTGCTAGTGTACTTACAGGGACAATGAATCGCGCATATGGTACTAATTTAGTATTTGAAGAGGGTGGTGGGTCTGCCCAGCTAACACTAGCAGCTTATGGTGGTGCCGCTACTTTTGCCTCTAGTGTCACTGCACTATCAGGGGCATTTACAACAAATGGAGCCTCACTTCAGATAACAAATCAAAGTGGCTTTATCTCTACCACCAGCAGAGTAGGTGGGACTATGGGTGGAGCGATTTTATTCAACAATGGGACTAGCTACAATTTTGGAATAAATGAAAAAGCTGGTGGTATAATATCCCTTGGATCAGTGACTTCTGCTGGGTCTGCTACTAACGATGCCATGACCCTAAACCTGGGTAATGGTAATCTAACCACTGGTGGGATACTAGCCTCTGGACAGATTAAAACAACCTATGGACTTGCTGACTATAGCTTTGTTGCTGATAAGAATTCAGCAGGAACACCAACCTCATTTATGATCGCGCTACAGAATAGTGGTGGAACAAATACACCACAGGCTGCGTTTACTATTGAAGATTCAGCCGCCCATTTGTTTGAGCTATTTGGAAGATCAGGATCGGGGAACACTACCAAAGTCATTCAACAGTGGAATCTAAACACTGCTGCTGTCACCTTCGCGTCAAGTGTTACGGCTGGCGGGTCATCGGCACAGCTTCGCACTAATCCATCAAGTGGTCATATTGCCAGATACTATTCGGACTCTACTGATATTGGTCTGTATGATGAAACAGGCCCTTATGATATCTGGTCTTATAATTATTCTGATGGTTTGTTCCATGTATTTAAGCCAGCCAGCTTTTCCACTTCAGTATCATCAAATTCACATTTTTGGTCTAATAATTATACAACAGCACCTTATGTAGCTAATTGGAGTGGTTCTAATTATTGGGGTATAGGATGTGATGATACAAACCACAAAGTAAGAATAGGTATGACTGCCTATGATGGAACGTGGCAGGGAGCACCTGGGGATATGTTATTACAGGTAGATGGTAATATATCTGCTGTTACTTCGGTAAAGGCTACCGCATTCTATGGAAACAATAACCCAATATTAGTATCCTCAGGGTCTAGTAATACCGTTACAATTGGTGAAGGTGCTAATGGTAGTGGTATTACTCTACTTAATGAATGGAATTCTGGCGCTTCAGTCTTATTTTACTACGCTTACAATAATCAAATTAATATTATTTCTCAATCTGTAGCAAGCCATTATCAAGCAACAGCTTCTCCATCGGCTGGATGTGTTGGCCTAACCCTAAATAGTAGTAATGGCATTTTAACCATTTATAATAATGCCTCTACTGGAGACTATTCAATAACAATACTAGGAACCTAAAGCAATATAATAGAAGTACCAACATTTTTCATAAAGGATGAAAACAATGTCAATCACAGTCTCTACAACCCCAGGTCAAACCACAACCTCTGAGTATGCCGCTATCTCTATTTCTTTTAATAGAGCTATGGTACCAGTGAACAATGTATTAACACCTGAATACACAGCAAACATCAATTACAGTAAGGTGGATTACCTACTAGATGCCAGTGGGAATAAGGTATCTGTAATCCAGCCTTCACCAGTAATATCTACAGGTAACAATTCATGGGGAAATGTAAATGTATCCTCTGCTCAATTAACAGCCTTATCAGCCGGTCTATCTACTTCTACTACATCTAATATTATTGATGTTATTGCTAATGCTGCTGATAGTCTAATTCAAGCTGATTTAGTAGCTAGAGGTATTGTATCAGCACCAGCAGCTTAATATAATATATTTGGAGAACAATATGGAAATCCCTACTACAATTTCACCTTCTGATCTGGCCTTATTCTTAAAGGCTAAGGAAATGTTTAGTCAGGCACAGAATACAGCAATCTTTGTTGAAAAGCATTTAGCTGAAGTCTACAAGCTTGACGAAAAATGCACCTTTGATTTCAGGACTGGTCTTATTACTAGACCAGAAGTAAAAGAATAATGTATACCTTCACCATCTCTAGAGATTACTATCTTATTAGAGATACAGTAATATCTGGGAATAATATACCTTATAACTTCCAAGATGGTGAAGATCCTAAACATTGGAAACCTAACCTTGCTGCAAATATCCTGCATATCAAGGTATGCAGGGATAATGAATTCATGGGTTTCTTCTTCCTCATCCGTAAAGGTGAGAGGGTAGCTGAGGCTCATATGGCCTTCTTGCCTCATGCATATGGCCAAGTGATCAATATTGGTAAGAAATGTCTTGAGTGGATTTGGAAATACCTACCAATTAATACCCTGGTAGCACCATGTATTGAAGATAACAGATTGGCACTAAGGGTTATAAAGGGTATTGGCTTTGAGGTATACGATAGAACAGAGAATGCATGGCTAAGAGATGGTAAGCAGCACCACTATCTTTGGTTAAGGATAAATAGAGAAAGCTATAATAAGAGAGAAGAGGTTTAATAAATGAGCGGTTTTGCAAGTGGTATTGCGAACATGGAAAATGGGGAGATAAACTCTGAAGCTGCTGTAAATGCTGCTGGTGCTCAAGTAGGTCAAGGTACAGCGGCAATGAATACAGCTAATCAGGTGTATGGTCAAAGCTCTGGTAACTTTCAACCAGCAATTCAAGTAGGTAGGTCAGCAGATCAACAGCTTGGACAAGATGCCGGTCCTAATGGTTCCCTTGGTAGACAATTCACCATGGCTGACTTCAATAAAGATCCCGCCTATCAATTTGATGTTCAGCAAGGTCTACAGGCCATCAGTAATAGCAATAGCGTTAGAGGTGGTGCTTTATCTGGTGGAACCATGAAAGCTATGTCTAACTATGGGACTCAGCAGGCTTCTAACGAGTTTGGTAATGCTGCATCAAGGTTTACACAGAATCAGAACCAGAATTTTAGCCAGTTAGCCACTCTAGCGGGTCAAGGTGTACAAGCTGGACAGGATACCGCTATGTTGGGTCAAAACTACTCAAATGCTAATACTGCATTAAGAACTAATATAGGCAATGCTCAAGCTGGTGGAATTCTCGGTCAAGCCGCTGGCCAGAATCAAGTTAATTCTGGTGCCGCTGGTGCCGTTACCTCTCTCGGCACTATGGCCTTTGGGAGCTAATGATGACAGACTTTTTCAATGTAGGCCAACAGGTAGCACAAACCCTAGTTCCAATTTCAGGCAATGTATTTAAACAATCCTTAGATGCTGACGCTGAAACCGCCAATACAGGCTATACAAAATCCCGCACTACAGCACAGGACTTAGCTAATACCAATACTCAGGATGCTCAAACATTAAGAAAGAACACAGACAAAAATCTAGTGTCTGCATGGGTTCCCACTGGAGGACAGAATGCTCCATCTCCTGCTCAACCTCAACCTCAGGCTAATCCTGCTCCTAGCCAAAACCCTCAAGTGGCTACGCAGAATGGATACCAAGCCCCACAGATGAGCCTTGGCTCATTATCTGGCCAGTCTCCTCTATCAGCTAATCCTACTGCTCCCCAGGTAGGTCAGTATCAGCCTGGAACGCTTGCTAATCAGATGACTGGTCAGGCTCCTCCTACTCCTCAGGCTCCTCAGAATTTCCCTGGTGTTAACCCTTCAGGAGTGACTACCCCTCCGGTTGGGACTGTGCCTTATCAAGCTGGAACCCTACCCAATACGATGGTAGATCATCCAGCCGCTGCCATGATGTCTCAGGCTGGTAATACGGCTGATACCTCTGCTGCTGCTACAGCTAATCCAGATTACAACCCTGTTCAAATTACCCCACAAGGAACCTTTGATAGAGCTAAATTCATTCAAGGTATGATTGATGATGGTCATGGTCTAGAGGCTATGAAGTGGCAGAATCAGTTTAAATTAGATGATGCTACCGCTGAGAAAGCTAAGCTAGAACAAAGCATAGCATTCAATGCAAAGATAGCTGCTAAATCTGCTGCTTTGCTAAGTCTACCCGAAGAGATGCAACCAGCAGCTTGGCAACAGGAAGTCAAAGACCTTACTGCTATGGGTGTTCCACTATCCGCTCTTAACAATGGTGTGTATGATCCAAACTTCATTAAGACTGAAAGTGCTAGTGCCACTACTCAGGTAGAGAAGGATAAGAAATATCATGAAGTAGCTCAAGACAATATAGCTACCCTTAAACAAGCTGCCGATGAGCAACACCAAATTGCTCAAGAGCACCAAGCTGCTGCTGAATTGACAGAAAAGAATAGACATAACCTAGCAGAAGAGGATAATGAAAGAGCCAAGATAGCTAAAGGTGAGGGTGGACCTGACTCTACTTTAGTAGGTAAGGACTATCTCAATACTCTTCCACAGAGCACACAGAATTATCTAAAGGGTGCTGCTACTGGCCAGATTCCAGTCAACCCACGCTCTAAGGAAGGTCAGGCCATCATTAAGGGTGCTGCTCAAGCCTACCCTGATGTCAATATCTCTGCTGCTACTAAGTTCTCACAAGAGCTAGGTAAGGTTAATGCTGGCACCTCTGGCGGGGTCGCGGTAGGTGCCAATAAGACATATGAACATATTGGAACTATGGCTGATTTGGATCAAGGCCCTGGCTCTGGTGTCAATACCGCTCTACCTAATGTGTTTGGCTTAGCTGAACTAGCAAATAGAGTAGGTAATAAGGTAGTCAATCCACAGAATGAAAACGCTTGGAATGCTGCTCATAGTGCCACCGTTAACGAAATGGCCAGATCCTTCAAGGGTGGACCCCCAGGGGAATCTGAAGCCGCTAGAGATATGAAGAATTTGAAATATAGTGATCCTATTGCTTACAAACAGAAGGTATACCAGACCTATGCTGCCCTATTACAAGGTCAGGTAGAAGGTGTGGAAAACCAGAGACAAGCTGTATATGGCTCTGCTGATCCTGGAACTAGTCTATTAACCAGTAGATCACAAGCTATTGCAGCTAGGTTAAATGGTGGGACTAAACCTGCTGGCCTATTACCTGCCTTTGATGATCCAAATGTAAGACAACAGCAAGCTCAGGCTCAGGGTAATACGTCTTCTGTTCCCCAAGCCACTCCACAAGGCAACCCTCCTGGTGTAGCAGGGCAGACAGTTAGAGATGGAAAGACTTACTATCTATGGTCTTCTGATAACAATTATCATACGGCTCTTCCACAGCAAGGTAAATAATGCCACAATTTATTGATGATGCTCCCCAACAGTCTACCCCTGGCCCAAAATTCATAGATGATTCATCTTCTAATCAGCCATGGAGAGATGCTGGTACCCCTGCTCCTGCTGGTCCTGTACCTCCTCCTCCTACTCCCCATGCTGGCTACTTTACTAGACATGCTGGAAATCAAAGCATTTTTAGCAATATAAACCCATTGCTAGGCGCGGTAATGCAGGGGATTAATTCAGCTACTAATGGTAGCTCTATCAACCCCACTAATGCTGGTGTGGTTCATGGTGCTGTAAATGACGTTGTAGGGCCAACCCAATCTCTAGCTCATATTTCTGGTATTGGTGTCCCTCAAACCGATGCTTTGGCTCAAAATACTAGCGATTACTTTGGTAATAACTTCAATAAGGATGCCTCTGGAGAGGCTATGGGTTCTATTGCTCCTTTCCTTATGAGTGGTGGGAGTGTAGGTGGGAATGGTGTTCTTTCTGGTGCTCAGCGTCTTGGTAATGTTCTAAAGGGTGTAGGTATTGGCGGGGTTGCTGCTCCTCTTCTAACTCCTGAAGCTAATCTAAATCCAAATGACCCTAATGATTACTCTAATCGTAAGAAGGGTGAAGCTGTTACTGGTGCTGCTTTAGGTGGTGTCATGGCTGCTTTACCTGAAATTTATAATGCAGGTAGGGCAGGGTATCAGGCTGGTAAGAACTTCTTTAACCCTCCCATTGAAAGCAGTGGAGCCGGAACCGCTGGTGAAGTGATAGGTGGTAGTGCATTAGGTAATCCATCTATAAGAGAGTTGAAAAGAATAGTTACTGAAAATCCTATTACTGAAGGGGACACTTCTGCTACATCTTTAGCTGCCGATGATTTAAAGAATGTTACTATAGCAGCAGCTAAAGAGCATGGAATTGATCTATCAAGGGGAGATATCACTAATGATCCTCTAGTCAGAGCCCAGGAGAGAGGCTACCAGGGTCGTATTGGGTCTGGTGGTAATGCTTTCCGTCAGCAGCAGGGCCAGCAGATTAATCAAGCTATTGGTAATGTTGGCTCCGAAGTGCGACAAAATTTTGCTAGACAGTTAATGGACTCTGGTTCTCTAAGCTTAGATGCTCTTGAGCACCCATCAGCGACTCTCCAGGCAGATATGCAAAATCAGTATGCCCAAAATCTAGCCATTGATAGAGCTAAATATGGGGCTATTGATACTGCTATTGATGGTGCTGTAGCTAAGGGTGGAGTGAATGAAGTAAACCTTGAACCAGTCAAACAACAAATTTTGGATGCTATTGAAAAGAATAGGGTCTCTCTTAGCCATGATCCAGAATTGGACACTAAGCTTAAGGCTTTATTATATAATGTCACCAATCCTGGTGCAGATACTACTATCCAAGGGGTAAAATCAGCCGTATCCCAGCTTGAGGGACAAGTAGAGGGTATGAAATCTGGTCAGAGTCCAAATAGGTTCTCTGCCAAGGTTCTACAAGATATTAAAACTAGTATGGATGGTGCCGCTGATCAAGCTGGAAAAGATTTACTTGGTCCTGATAGTCATTTGATTGATGATGCTTCTGATTGGCACAAAAATCATGTAGTTCCTTTTAGAGATTCTGATAGTGGTCTACCTCAGATCATTAATGGAACATACCCTGATTCTGCTACTAAGACTTTCCTTAATGCTGCTACTAGAGATAAATTTGCTGCTTTGACTGACAATCTAGGTGATAAGGGTAGATCCGCTCTACATGCTCAACTACTAAATGCTGCACAAGAATCAGCTACAGTTAATGGAAAGTTTGATCCTCAGAGTTGGGCTGCTTATCTAGATAAGCGTCATGATGAGCTTCAACACCTACTATCTCCCGAAGATTTCACTCATCTAGAGGGTTTGATTCATGTCATTCAATCTGCCCCTGATGCCGGTACCGTAGCCAAAGCCCCTGGTTTACTAGAGGGAGGGTACAGAACTGCTGCTAGGACAGTTGGTGGGTTAGTTGGTACCCCTGCTGGTCTCCCTGGTATGGCTGTCTCTACTGCTATTGAAGGTGCAGGGGAGACTGCTCTTAATGCAGTTCAAGGCCAACGTCTATTTCATCCCAATATTGTAGAGAAGCCCCCAACCCCTTCAGTCCTTCCTGAAGGTTCAACCCCTCAGGGGTCTGGCTCTGTGCCTCCTCCACCTCCTCCTGGTCCTAAAACTACTTCAATGGGGGAGATGGCTGCTCCTGGTCCTGTAGCTCCTGGTAGAGCTACTTTCCAAGGTGAAGCTGGTCTACAACCACAGCAACGTCTTGAAGAGTATGTAAACCCAATGAATCGTGCCTATTATGGGGCAGATGATACCCGTAATTCCGAATACATAATGAATCAACTTGATGCCATATATGCTACTAGGAAGCAGCTTGAAGCAGGAGAGGCTTTAAAGACTCCTGAAGGTAAAAACGAATATGCAATGCTAGGAAGAGCAAGAGTAGCTATGGAACAGGAGCTACAAAATCTTTATAAGGTGACTAGTAACCCTGAACAGATTGATACTCTAGGTAAGATGGCTTACAACGCTTCTAGTCATGGGGAGCAGGCTAGAGCTTTAGGTATGATGCCTACTGAGAATCAGCCTATACCTGAGACCAA
>Ga0214250_1000053_pt1 | contig 53471 bp, 49 predicted proteins | sample TroBogypolimnion_35_FD_153088 | JGI IMG/M metagenome (GOLD analysis project Ga0214250, IMG submission 153088) | Freshwater microbial communities from Trout Bog Lake, WI - 29JUN2009 hypolimnion | ecosystem: Environmental > Aquatic > Freshwater > Lake > Hypolimnion/Profundal zone | place: Trout...
TCCATCAATATTTGTTCATCTCCGCTGGCAGGACGTGACATTACTTTCTCCATCAGAATTGATGAAGATATTATTGCACTAATGAATTAGAAATGGAATTACTTCAACGCGTTGCAGTTGCGCTCCGGATTGAGCCTGCACTGCGCCCGTGTACAGGGCGGCAGCACCAAAGGCAATGACCAGGCCGGTGCATAGTTTGGTGCGTTCAAACGCTGTAGCTCGGCGCTGGGGCGCTCTGGCATTCCTCTTGAATTTCATGGGTGGTCCTTCAATCAATAAAAGAGCAGAACAAAAAAAACTTGCGCCAGGCATAGCGACAGATCGGAATGTGTTCCCGACTAGTTTCTGCTCCCGTGAAACGACTTTAAGGTAAATAAATGTAAATTTGAATCGGGACTAATGCAATTGTTGAAATTCAATGTCCGATGTTGCCAAAATACATCGTGCTGCAATGTTCTTGTGATAAGCAGTTGACAATCGCATCAGCACGACGTGATGCGACAATCAAATTCATGCAAATGAAATTGATCCCGGTGCCGCAAAGAACGAGCATCAAGGGGATGCATGTCGGCATGACGAGCCTTGGGATGAACGCGCTGTCCACCGGCGGGGTTCGGTTGTATCCGGATTGCCTGACGCCCTTGCAGATGGCTCGCTAACTTGACACATGAAAGCCGACCAAAGCCCCTCATCTCTGATTGACATTGCCTCAAATCTGCTTCGGGCTGGCCGCGTGCAGGAGGCGATCGGGGCACACGAGCAACTGCTTGCCGTGAATCCGGACTTGCCTGACAGCTGGTACAACCTGGCGTATTTGCAGCAACACGCACGGCGTTATGACGCAGCATTGGCTGCGTACCAGCGGGCCATTGAACGTGGCGTCAGTTGCCCGGAGGAGGTCCACCTGAATCGCGCAGTCATTCTGGCCGAGTATCTGAGCCGAACTGACGAGGCGGAGCGCGAACTCCATGTGGCACTGATGCTCAATGGGCGCTACGTGCCCGCGCTGCTCAATCTTGGCAATATTCACGAGCAACGCGGTGATCGTGAGCGCGCACTCGATGCTTATGAACGGGTGTTGGCCATCGAGCCCGCCAATGCCCTGGCCCTGGCCCGTTTGCCGAACTTGCAAGCCACCACCAGCGCCGGGGATCCGATGATCGGGCGACTGCACCGGGCGATCGCGCGGCCCGGCGCGACGGCCTCAGAATGTGCGGACCTTGGCTTCGGTCTCGGCAAGGCGCTTGATAGTGCGGGCGAGTACGACCGCGCCTTCGCTGCCTATAGTGCGGCCAACCATGCCAGTCGCCTGAGCGCCGGCCCGAACGGCGCGCGCTATGACCGACTGGCGCATGAGCGCCACATCGATCGCCTGATCGCGGCTTTCCCCGAGCCGGTCAACCCATCCGCGACAGCAGCCGGATCGTCAGCGCCATTGTTTATCTGCGGCATGTTCCGCTCCGGTTCGACTCTGGTCGAACAAGTCCTGGCCAGTCATCCGCGCGTCACAGCCGGAGGTGAGATCGATCTGCTGCCCGCCATGGCGCGCGAACATCTGGGACCGCTGTTGCAGGGATCGACGGGTCCGATTGAGGCTGGGCGCCTGTCGCATTTGAGAACGATCTATCTCGATACCCTCGCGGCACGATTTCCAGGTGCTGCGTTTGTTACCGACAAGCGACCTGACAACTTTCTCCACATCGGACTGATCAAACTGCTCTTCCCGCAAGCAAAGATCGTTCACACAAGACGCCACCCAGTTGACAACTGCCTGTCGGTGTTCTTTCTCCATCTCAGTCATTCCATGCCCTATGCGTTTGACCTGCTTGATATTGCGCACTGGTATCGTCAATACGAGCGGCTGATGGCGCATTGGAAACTGCTGTATGGGGACGCCATCCATGATGTCAACTACGATGGTCTCGTCACGGATTTTCAGCCTAGCATCCAGCGTTTGCTCGACTATTGCGAGTTGCCCTGGGACGATGCCTGTATGGCATTTCACAAAACCAAGACGGTGGTGATGACACCCAGCGCCTGGCAGGTTCGCCAGCCACTGTACACGCGGTCATCGGGGCGCTGGAAGCACTACGAGCGGCACCTTGATGGTCTGCACGCCGCTCTTGGTCACCCGCTTGGGTGAGCGCTGCCTCACTCCAGCTTGAAGTTGAATTCCTGCGTGGCGACAACCTCGCCGCCAGCGTCGCTGATGCACTTGTACTGCAGCATCGCGGCCTTGACGGCTGCGTGGAACACGCGCGGGCCTGACACGATGGTCACATCCTGGATGACGCCGGCCTTGATGCGGATCTGAGCCTTGACGACACCTTCGGTGCCGTCCTGGATTGCCTTGCGCGGCATTTCGGGCGGCACCTGCGTCGGGCAGGCAACACCGATGTCGCTGCGGTTGGCTGCGGGCCTCACGGGTGCTGGCGGCGCCGGTGGCGCAATCGCCACGGGTGCTGTCGGAACGTTCGTCGTCGATGCGATCGAAATACCCGAACTCACCGTCGACGGCGCCACATCAGGCGGCGGCACATAGGGCGGTGGCGGCGCTTCGGAGCGCACGATCTCCTTTGGCGTCTCGAGCTTCTTCGGCGGTGGTGGCGGCGGCGGCGGCGGAATGATGACTTCCTGGATCACCACGGCTTCGAGCGGCTTCTTGATGAAGTTCAGTCCCTTGCGCGCCATGCCCGATACCAGCGCATAGCCCATCAGGACGTGCAGCGCGATGACGATCACCAGGCCCTTGACCCGGCGGCTCGGGTCCTTCGGCTGGTAGCGGTAGTTCATGCCAATGCTGGCGGAGGCGGGCGTATTCATTTGACGAACTGCTCGCTGCCGATCACGGCGATCTTGTTGAGGCCCAGTCGCTTGGTCGATGACAACACATTGGCAAACACGGCGTAGCTGGCGGCCTTGTTGGGGCGCACATGGATCTCGGGCTGCACGGCGGCCCTGGCCGTTTCAATCATCTTGAACTCCAGTTCCTGCGCCGTGACCGGCAAGCCCTGCCAGTAGACGGTGCTCTTGTCGTCGATGTCGATCTGGATCTTCTCCGGCTTGATGTTGTTCACCGGCGGTGTGCCAACCGGCATTTCCAGATTGACCGAGTGCAACTGGATCGGGATGGTGATGATCAGCATCACCAGTAGGACCAGCATCACGTCGATCAGCGGCGTGGTGTTGATTTCCATCAGCACTTCGGGCTGATCCGAGTTGCTGCTTCCGACGTTCATACTCATGGACAGAATCCTTCGCTTGTGCTCGGAGCCTTCAGCCGCCCAGCGGCGGGGGCTCGGTGATGAAGGCGACCTTGACGATGCCGGCGCGCTGGCAGGCGTACAGGATCTTGCCCACGCCTTCGTACTGCGCGTTCATGTCGCCGCGGATCTGCACTTCGGGCTGCGGTTTGAGGTGCGAGACCTTCTTGAGCTTGTCCACCAGCACCTCGACGTTTTGCACGCGCTGGTCGTACCAGTAGACATTGCCGGAGAGGTCGACCGAGAGGATGACATTCTCAGGTTTGGTCTCACGCACTTCGACGCGTTCCTTGGGCAGGCTGACCTTGATCGAGGTGGTCACCACGGGGATCGTGATCAGGAAGATGATCAGCAGCACCAGCATCACGTCCACCAGGGGCGTGGTGTTGATGGCCGACATGACGGTGTCTTCGCCGTCACTGGCAGAGCCAACGCTCATTGACATGGCAATTTCCTAGGTGGATGGAGCGCGGGCGTGTCAGGCCTTCTTGACCGAGCCGAGGATGACGGCGTGCAGGTCGCTGCCGAAGGCGCGCACATCGGCCATGGCGTCCTTGTTGCGCCCGACCAGCCAGTTGTAGGCCAGCACCGCTGGCACCGCCACGGCCAGGCCGATCGCGGTCATGATCAGGGCTTCACCGACCGGGCCGGCGACCTTGTCGATCGAGGCCTGTCCCGAGATGCCGATGGCGGTCAGTGCGTGGTAGATGCCCCAGACGGTGCCGAACAGGCCGACGAAGGGCGAGATCGAGCCAACCGTGGCCAGCACCGAGAGGCCGCGCTGCAGGCTGGTCTGGATACGCTCGACGGCGCGCTGCACGCTCATGGCGATCCAGTCGTTCAGGTCGACATGGCCCATCAGGCCGTCGTGTTTCTTGGTTGCGTCGATGCCGGCTTCGGCAATGAAGCGAAACGGGCTGCTGGCGTCGAGCTTGGCGCAGCCTTGCGCAACGCTGCCGGCGGACCAGAAGTCGTTGGCGGCGGCCTTGGCCTGACGGCCGACCTTGGCCTGCTCGAGCAGTTTGACGATCAGCACGTACCAGCTGCTGATGCTCATCACGAGCAGCAGCATCAGGACGGTCTTGGCAACGCCGTCGGACGTTTTCCACAGGGCCTCGATGCCGTAGGGGTTGTCGGCGGGCTCACCGGCTTTCTTGGCTGCATCGGGTGCGCTGGCTGGCGCCACGGCGGCGGGCACCGCGCCGGACGCGGCTTGCGTGGCTGCCGGCGCGCTTGTCTGGGCCTGGACTGTGACAGCGCTCAGTGATAGAACCAGTCCCATTGCGCATGCGCAGGACGCCAAGATGCGGGCAATTTTGATTTGCACGGTGTTTCCTTTGACAAAGATGAAGGGTGGCGACACGAACCATCGCGCTGGCGACACACGGGAAATCGGTATCCCGAGTATAGGGGACGGCAATCGGTCCGTTCGAAGGGGCATGTTCCAATTTGAGACTGCTGGACCTAGATCACACCGTCAAAGATCATCACATCGACGAGATCGCCCACCGCCACATCGCCCTGGTCATGTGCCAGCACGATCAGACCGTTGGCCTGCACCATCGAGCTGAGCACGCCCGAGCCCTGGTTGCCAGTGATCCTGACCTGCGGCATGCCGTTGCTGCCGGTGCTGACCGTCCCGCGCTGGTACTCGGTGCGTCCCGGCTTCTTGCGCAGCGGCTCCAGACTGCGCGCCTTGAGCATCGGTGGTGTCTCGCCCCTGCTTCCCATCATCTGCAACAGCGCAGGGCGCACAAAAGCAAGAAAGGTCACCATGACCGCAACCGGATTGCCAGGCAGGCCGAACAGCACGGCTTGGCCGATGCGGCCCACCGCCATGGGACGCCCCGGGCGCATCGCAATCTTCCAGAACGCGACGTCGCCGAGTTTCTTCATCAGGAGTTTGGTGTAGTCAGCCTCACCGACGCTGACGCCACCGCTTGTGATGATGGCGTCGGCCTGCTGCGCTGCCTGCGTGAATGCCGCCTCCAGTAAGTCGGGCTCGTCGCGCACCACGCCCATGTCTAAGACCTCGCAACCGAGACGGCTGAGCAACCCGAAAACGGTGTAGCGATTGCTGTCGTATACGGCGCCTTCGCGCGGCGCCTGGCCCAGGCTCAGGACTTCATCGCCGGTCGAGAAGTAGGCGACGCGCAGCTTGCGCCAGACCGGCACCTCGGCAATGCCCAGACTGGCGAGCAGCCCGAGTGCCGCCGGTGTCAAGGCCTGACCTTTGCGCAGTGCCGGCTGGCCCTGCATCAGGTCTTCACCGAGCCGGCGCCGGTTGTCACCGGCGCGCAGAAGGCCGGGCGGGATGGTAATGGCATTCTCGGCAACCGAAACAAACTCCTGAGGCACCACGGTATCGAGCCCACCGGGCATGATGGCACCGGTCATGATGCGGACGCACTGGCCCGGCTTGACCTTGTGTGGCCAGCCGGCGCCAGCGCGCAATGTGCCGGCAATCGTGAGGGTCAAGGGCGCATCGTTCGAAAGTTGCGCCGCGTCGAAGGCATAGCCGTCCATGGCCGAGTTGTCGTGCGCTGGCACGCTGATGGGCGAGATCACGTCCTGCGCCAGAATGCGCCCCAAAGCCTCAAAGATTCCTGCGGCTTCCTGTGTCGTGACCGGCTCCACGAGGCGCGACAGAAAGGTGTTGACCGCGTCGACGCGCAACGCCTGCGGGTCGTAGCCTTGCAGTTCGGCGGCGATGGCGGCGATGCTTTTCAAGAGACGCTGCCTTCCAGTTGCCGCAAGTCGGCCAATGAATTGGCGTTGCAGAAGGCGCGCGTGTCGTCGCCCGGTTGATCGAAGGGAACGATCACCGTGCGGTGCAGGGCGGTCCAGTTGTCGATCTTTCGGCCACCTTCTTCGGTGAACTTCTTCAGGCTTTCCAGCAAGCTCGCGCGCAACAGGCAAAAGACTGGCTGCGTGCGAATCCGGGCTTTACCGTCCTTGTCGATTTCCGGTGCGCTGGCCATCGCAATGTCGGCTTGATGAGTTTCGAGTGCCTGGGCCAGTCGTGATCCCAGATTCAGCGGCAGCAAGGGTGTGTCGCAAGGCACGGTCAGCAGAAACCGCGTCGTGCACCGCACCAGGCCGGTCAGGAAACCTGCCAGCGGACCGGCATAGTCGGCCATGTCGTCGGGCCAGACCGGCACACCGAAAGCCTCATAGGCGGACAGATTGCGATTGGCATTGATCACGATGCGAGCGGCAGCCCCGCCTTGCTGCAACCTATTCAGTGTATGCAAGGCCAGCGGCACGCCGTTAAAAGTCTGCAGGCCCTTGTCGACACCGCCCATGCGCGTGCCGCGCCCGCCTGCCAGGATCAGCGCGGTGATGTCTTGTGCACTAATCAAGCTATCCACCTATATAGCTCATTTCAACGCGCCGCTTTGTCGGCGCGCTGTCGGCGCCCTGAGCGCCGCGCGACTCGGAGTAGTTGTCACTGCGGGCCTGCCAGATATGCCCGATGGCCGATTCGATATCCGCTTGTGAAGCGTCGGCCCGCACCAACGCACGCAGGTCGTAGCCCTGCGATGCAAACAGGCACAAGTAAAGCTTGCCCTCGGTCGACAGGCGCGCGCGGTTGCAGTCGCCGCAGAATGCCTGCGTGACGCTGCTGATAACGCCGATTTCACCAAGCTGCGGGTCGTGCTGGCCAGTGGCATCGGCAAAGCCCCAGCGCTCGGCCGTTTCGCCCGGCCTGCTGGGTTCGAGTTGCACCAGCGGCAACTCGGCATGAATCCGCTGCACCACTTCGCTCGACGGCATGACCTCGTTCATGCGCCAGCCATTGCTCGCGCCGACATCCATGTACTCGATGAAGCGCAGCACAATTCCGCTGCCGCGAAAGTGGCGTGCCATCGGCAGGATTTCGTGCTCGTTGCTACCGCGCTTGACGACCATGTTGATCTTGATCGGCCCGAGACCCGCTTCGCGCGCGGCGTCGATGCCGGCGAGCACGTCGGCGACCGGAAAATCGACATCGTTCATGCTGCGAAACACCGCATCGTCGAGTCCGTCCAGGCTGACGGTCACACGCTGCAGTCCGGCGGCCTTGAGGCTGCGCGCCTTGCGCGCCAGCAGCGAGCCGTTGGTGGTGAGTGTCAGGTCCAGCGCTCGGCCTTCGACGGTGCGCAGCGTTGCGAGCTGCTCGATCAACCGTTCGATGTTCTTGCGCAGCAAGGGTTCGCCGCCGGTAAGGCGGATCTTCTGCACGCCGTGGGCGACGAAAACCTTGGTCAGGCGCGTGATTTCCTCAAATGAGAGAAGGTCGCTGTGCGGAAGGTAGAGGTGATCCTTGTCGAATACCTCCTTGGGCATGCAGTAATTGCAGCGAAAGTTGCAGCGGTCGGTGACGCTGATGCGCAGGTCGCGCAAGGGGCGCCCGCGCTGGTCCGACAGCAAACCGGTGGCGCCGATGCGGCTGGCGGCGGCAAACGCCGCCGTCGGCGTCGACAGCACGGCGCTGCGCTGGTCAAGCAGCGGCACGACGCGCGGCGTGTGGCGTTCAGTCATGCCGAAGTCAGTAAGGGGCGTGCATCAAACGCAGCGCGCACCGTCGACCTCGATGCAGACGCCGCTGATGAAGGCGGCTTCGTCGCTGGCGAGGTACAGGGCGGCATTGGCGACATCAAGCGCGGTTGAGAAGCGCCCGAGCGGAATGCTGGCGCGGAACAAGGCCTTGCGCTCCTCGGTGAGCGGGCCTCCGGCAAATTCGGCGGCCAGACCGGTGTCCGGGTTAAAGACCGGGTTGATGCAGTTGACGCGGATGTTGTCGGGACCGAGTTCGGCCGCGAGCGATTTGGACGTGGTGATGACAGCGCCTTTGGAGCCGTTGTACCAGGTCAGGCCCGGGCGCGGGCGCACACCGGCGGTGGAGGCGATGTTGATGAAGCTGCCGCCGCCCTGTGCGCGGAACACCGGCGTGGCGTGGACGGTCGCGAGGTAGATGCTCTTGACGTTGACGGCGTAGCACTTGTCGAACTCGTCTTCACTGACTTCAAGCGCGGGGCGGTTGCGGTGCGTCCAGCCGGCGTTGTTGACCATCGCGTCGAGTCGGCCGTAGCGCTGGACTGCGGCCGCGACCAGGGCTTTGACCTGGTCCGATTTGGTGACATCGGCAGCGAAGAACGAGGCTGTGCCGCCGGCAGCCACGATCTCGGCCACCACTTTTTCGCCGAGGGCGGCATTGATGTCGTTGACGATGACCTTGGCGCCTTCAGCTGCCAGCCGTTTGGCGATGCCCTCGCCGATGCCGCCGCCGGCGCCGGTGACGATGATGGACTTGTCTTGAACGCGCATGTCAGAAATCTCGTTGTAGGTTGCAGGTGCTGGTGCTTGGGGAAATCTTAGCCGTGCCGGATTGCCACGGTTTTTAGTGTGGTGAAGCCGTACAGGGCCTCGAAGCCTTTTTCGCGGCCATGGCCGCTCGATTTGACACCGCCAAATGGCAGTTCGACGCCGCCGCCGGCGCCGTAATTGTTGATGAAGACCTGGCCGCTGCGCAGGCGCTTTGCCATGCGGAACTGGCGTGCGCCGTCGGCGGTCCAGACACCGGCCACCAGACCGAATTGCGTGGCATTGGCGAGCTCGACTGCATGGTCCTCGTCGCGGAAGGCCATGGCGCACAGCACTGGGCCAAAGACTTCCTCCTGTGCCACGCGGTGCGCGACCGGGACGTCGCGCAGCAGCGTTGGGGCTTGGTAGAAGCCGCTTGCCGGCGCCTGCGCGACGACCTGGCCCTGCGCCACGGTCGGGATGCCGGCCGCTTGCGCATCGGCCAGGAATTGCCGCACCCGCTGCTGCTGGGTCTGGCGGATCAGCGGACCGACGTCGAGGTCGAGTATGGCCGGGCCGACGCGCAACTTCTCGAAGGCCTGGCCAAGCCGTGCCAGCAGCGGCTCGTAGATCGCCTGCTCGATCAGCACGCGTGAACCAGCGGAACAGGTCTGGCCGGCGTTTTGCACTATGGCGTTGATGATGGCGGGAATGGCGGCGTCGAGATCGGCGTCGGCGAAGACGACCTGCGGGCTCTTGCCGCCGAGCTCCAGCGTGACCGGGCAATGGCGCTCGGCCGCAACTTGCTGGATCAAGGTGCCGACGCTGGGGCTGCCGGTGAAGCTGATGTGGTCGATGCCGCGATGGCGCGCCAGGGCATCGCCGACCTCATGGCCATAACCAGTGACGATGTTGATGACGCCGGGTGGAAAGCCGACTTCGGCCGCCAACTGCGCAACCCGTATCAGCGACAGGCAGGCGTCTTCGGCGGGTTTGACCACGCACACATTGCCGGCAGCCAGTGCCCCGCCGACGCTGCGGCCGAAGATCTGCATCGGGTAGTTCCAGGGCACGATGTGACCGGTGACGCCATGCGGCTCGCGCCAAGTCAGCACACTGTATCCGTCGAGGTAGGGCAGGGTTTCGCCGTGCAGCTTGTCGCAGGCGCCGGCATAGAACTCGAAGTATCGGGCCAGGGCGGCCGCGTCGGCGTTGGCCTGCTTGGTCGGCTTGCCGCAGTCGCGCTGCTCGATGGCGCTGAGCTCAGCTCCATGTTCCGTGATCTTCTGCGACAGCCGCATCAGCAGACGGCCGCGATCGGCGGCGCCGAGCTTGCGCCAGCTGGAGTCAAATGCGTGGCGCGCGGCAGCCACCGCCTGCTCGATGTCAGCGACGTTGCTGCGCTGGATCTCGTCGTAGGGGAGGCCATCCGAGGGGTCGAGCATGACGATGGTTTGGCCGGACGAGGAGGAGACGGAGGTGTTGGCGATGTAGTTGAATTGCATGCGTGTGATTTTCTTCCAAAAATGAATGGCCGGACGACATCCGGCGCAACACAATTCAGCGGGTCAGGATGGCCGGGCCCATTTCCTGCAGCGGGCCCAGCGGGTTGGTGTTGACCTCGACTTCGTTGACGCTGGGTTGTCCGCCCCAGGCGCGGTACACCACCTTGTCGTTGACGAGCAGCACCAGCGCGTTGAAGCGCCAGCCGGTGGTTTCGGAGCGGCGCGAAAAATTGGTGAAGTCAGCCAGGAAGTTCCCGGTGCGCTTCTTCTCGATCTTGGCGGCGGTGATCTCCCAGCCGCGACAGTCATCGTGCGCTTCCAGGCAGGCCAGCACGCCCGGATCCAGATCTTCGCGCTTGAGCAGCGCGCTGGGCACAAACCTGCGGACAACCTCGGTCTGGGTAAGAATCAGGGTATTGGGCTGCGTGGCCGGGTCCAAGCCCATGCTCTTGAGTGTTGCCACGTCGCTCTTCATTGGAACCAGCGAGTCGATCGCTTTGCGCGCTTCCTCGAAACTCGAGAAAGGTGTGGATTCGTTGTGCACCTGCGGCAGCATCGACGAACAGCCTCCAAGCAGCCGTGTCAACGACAGCAGGCACAGGCTACAGATCAGGCTACGTTGGTTCACAAGGGTATACCGCCGCGAAGTTACGGTGTCCATGGTAGTTCAATGCATTTCCGGCTAATTGACAAGCATCATCGCAGCCATTGAAAAAGCCCGCCTAAGCGGGCCTTGGAGGCTGAGCCGCTGTGGCTTAGCCGTGCATTTTCATCATGACTGGCACGATCAGCAGCGCCACGATGTTGATGATCTTGATCAACGGGTTGATGGCTGGGCCGGCCGTGTCCTTGTAGGGGTCGCCCACGGTGTCGCCGGTGACGGCTGCCTTGTGGGTTTCCGAGCCCTTGCCGCCGTGGTTGCCGTCTTCGATGTATTTCTTGGCGTTGTCCCAGGCACCGCCGCCGGTGCACATGGAGATGGCGACGAACAGGCCGGTGACAATGGTTCCCATCAGTAGCCCGCCCAATGCAGCCGGGCCGAGCAGCAGGCCGACCAGAATCGGCGCCACCACGGGCAGCAGTGACGGAATCATCATTTCCTTGATGGCTGCGGTGGTCAGCATGTCGACGGCCGTGTCGTATTCGGGCTTGGCTGTGCCTTCCATGATGCCCTTGATTTCGCGGAACTGGCGGCGCACTTCGACCACCACCGAGCCGGCAGCGCGGCCGACCGCTTCCATTGCCATGGCGCCGAACAGGTAGGGAATCAGGCCGCCGATGAACAGGCCGATGATGACCATCGGATTGCTCAGGTCGAACGTGATGTGCTTGCCATAGGCTTCGAGCTTGTGCGTGTAATCCGCAAACAGCACCAGTGCAGCCAGACCGGCAGAGCCGATGGCGTAGCCTTTGGTTACGGCCTTGGTCGTGTTGCCCACGGCGTCGAGCGGGTCGGTGATGTCACGCACGCTGGCGGGCATCTCAGCCATTTCGGCGATACCACCGGCGTTGTCGGTGATCGGGCCGTAGGCGTCGAGTGCCACCACAATACCGGCCATGCTCAGCATGGATGTGGCAGCGATCGCAATGCCGTACAGGCCGCCGAGCGCGTAGGCGGTCCAAATGGCCATGCAGACGAAAATCACAGGCCATGCGGTGGAGCGCATGGAAACGCCCAAACCGGCAATGATGTTGGTGCCGTGGCCGGTGGTCGATGCCTGAGCGATATGGCGCACCGGCGCGTATTGCGTGCCGGTGTAGTACTCGGTAATCCAGACCAATGCGGCGGTCAGGATCAGGCCGACGGCGCACGCGCCGAACAGGCTCGTGCTGCTCACGATGCGGCCGTCGGTCAGCGTGATGGCCGAAGGGAACAGGCTCGCGGTCACAAAGTAGAACGCAACCAGGGACAGGACGCCGGCAACCGCCAGGCCCTTGTACAGGGCCGGCATCACGTTCTTCATGCCAGGCGATGCCTTGACAAAGAAGCAGCCGATGATGGAAGCCACGATCGACACGGCGCCGAGCGCCAGCGGATACAGCACGGCACTAGTATTGGCGCCGGACAGGAGCAACGCGCCGAGCACCATGGTGGCGATCAGCGTGACGGCGTAGGTTTCGAACAAGTCGGCGGCCATGCCGGCGCAATCGCCCACGTTGTCACCGACGTTGTCGGCGATGACGGCCGGATTGCGAGGATCATCTTCCGGAATGCCGGCTTCAACCTTGCCTACCAGATCGGCGCCGACGTCAGCGCCCTTGGTAAAGATGCCGCCGCCGAGACGCGCAAAAATGGAAATCAGCGACGAGCCGAAAGCAAAGCCGATCAGCGGATTGAGCTTGGCCACCGTGACGGCACCATCGGGTACCAGGAACCAGTAAAAACCGGTGACGCCCAGCAGACCAAGTCCGACCACCAGCATGCCGGTGGTGGCGCCGCCGCGGAAGGCAACGTCCAGAGCTGGGCCAATGCCCTTGGTGGCAGCCTGAGCCGTGCGCACGTTGGCGCGCACCGAGACGTTCATGCCGATGAAACCGCAGGCACCCGAAAGCACGGCACCGATGACAAAGCCGCCGGCGCTCAATGGATCAAGAAAGATGCCGATCAGGATGGCCAGGACGACGCCCACCATGGCGATGGTCTTGTACTGCCGTGCCAAATAGGCAGCGGCACCGGTCTGAATTGCGGCTGAAATTTCCTGCATCCGCGCGTTGCCCGCATCCTGCGAAAGAATCCATCCGCGGGCCCAGAAGCCGTAAGCCACGGCAATAAAGCCGCAGATGAGCGCCAGAATGAGCGCTGAGTTGCCTGTCATATAAAAATCTCCTGTCGTTGGTTCGCTAAGTAGGGGTGCAGCGCAATCGGCACCACCGCTGCGTTGCTTCCTCGCCGCGAAACATCAATAAGGGATTGACGTGGGCAATTGGCCAACCGGGCGACTGTACCGTGAAAAAAGTCCTTTTCTTGTTGCGGCAAGGGGCGCGTAAGTAAAATCAGGGTTAATACTGAGAGCTTTCTGACTTAACTCAATGCAAAGAAACGAACATGTCTCTAGATAACGTCACCCCTGGCAAGAATGCGCCCGAGCAATTCAATGTGATCATCGAAATCCCGATGAACGCCGACCCGGTCAAGTACGAGGTGGACAAGGAAACGAGCGCGATTTTTGTCGACCGTTTCATGAGCACCGCCATGCACTACCCGACCAATTACGGTTATGTGCCGAAGACCATTTCAGGCGACGGCGATCCGGTCGACGTGCTGGTGATCACGCCAGTGCCCCTGATTCCGGGCGTCGTGGTGACCTGTCGCGCGATCGGCATCCTGAAGATGGAGGACGAAGCTGGGCAGGACGGTAAGGTGCTGGCGGTCCCGATCGACAAGATTTTGTCGCTCTACACGCGCTGGAAGAAGCCGGAAGACCTGAGTCCGGTGCGCCTCAAGACCATCGCCCATTTCTTTGAGCACTACAAGGACCTGGAAGAGAACAAGTGGGTCAAGATCCTGGGCTGGGAGGGACCTGAGTCCGCCAAGCAGGAAATCTTGGACGGCATCGCCAACTACAAGAAGACACGCGCCTGACGCGCGCATCGCATGCCCGAAGGCCGAATGGAGCCGCGCCGCGGTAACAGCGGCACAGTTTGAGAGATTTGAGCCGGAGCGGAGTTATGCGGCAGTAGGGTGTCGGAAAGGACTGCGTTGAAACAGTTCGTCGAGGTATTGTTCGACGCCTTCGCTTTCGCCATCCAGAAATCGCTCCACCGCATCGGCAAAGGCAGGATGGGCCAGCCAGTGGGCGCTGCTGGCCTTCACCGGCAGCAGGGCGCGCGCCATCTTGTGTTCGCCTTGGGCGCCGCCTTCAAAGCGCTGGAAGCCGTGCGCAATGCACCATTGGAGCGGTTGGTAGTAGCAGGCTTCAAAGTGCAGGCAGTCGACCCGCTCCAGTGCGCCCCAGTAGCGACCGTAGGCGACGCCGGCCGGTGCCGGTAAGGCGCCTAAATCGGTCGATGGCATTGTTTGGGCCTGGATGGCGACCAGACTGGCCGCGATCGGTCGCCCCTGGCGCTCCGCGATGAACAGCAACCAGTGTTCCGGCATGGTGCTGGCCATGCGCAGGAAGAAATCGCGGCTCAGGTAAGGCGCATTGCCGTGTTCCAGGTAAGTGCGCTCGTAGCATTGGTAGAAGAAATCCCAGTCCTGCGCCGTAATGTCAGTCCCCTGCGCAAAGCGAAAGCGTACGCCGGCATCAGCCACTTTGCGCCGTTCCTGGCGGATCTTCTTGCGCTTCTCCTGTGATAGCGACGCGAGGAAGTCCTCGAAATCCAGATACGGCCGCGCATCGAGTGTGCGGGTAAGTTTCGCCGCCGGGGCGCCCCAAGGCGAAACAGTCCCCTCGGGCGGCAGCTCACCACGCGCAGCGGGGAGCGTGGGGGCCACGTTCTTCCAGTGAAATTGCACGGTGTGACGTAACAGCATGCCGGCGGTGCTGCAGGCTTGCAGGTCGTCGGCGCTCGCAAACAGCAGGTGCAGGGACGACAGTTGCTGCGTTTCGCACCATTCGAGAAGGGATGTGATCAGCGCGTCGCGGCTTGCAGGGCTGCGCGCCAGCAGGCGTGCGCCGGGCACAGGCGTGAATGGCACAGCCACCAGCGCTTTCGGGTAATAGGCCAGGCCGTGCTGCGCATAGGCGTTGGCCCAGGCCCGGTCGAACACGTACTCGCCGTAGGAGTGCGTCTTGACGTATAGCGGGCAGGCGGCGAGCAGAACGCCGTCACGTGTCAGCGTGATGAAGCGTGGCGTCCAACCGGTTGCCGGCACAGCAGCGCCGCTGGCGTGCAGCGCGCTCAGGTACTCGTGTCGCATGAAAGGCGTTGCCTGCGCCTGCAAACCGAGCAATTCGTTCCAGTCAGCGGCATCGACTTCGTCGGGCGAGGTGTGCACCCGGATGACATAATCGTTCGACTTGTGCTTCACTGGCTTCATCTTTCATTCATACCTGCGGTACATGACATTCAAACTTTGCGTCGCCCAGCTCGATTTCGTGGTTGGCGATTTGGCTGGGAATTCGAAAAAAATCATCGATCTGGCGCGCTCGGTGTACGCCAACGGCGTTCGTCTGGTGCTGACGCCCGAGCTTTCCATTTGCGGCTATGCCGCAGAAGACCTGTTCCTGCGCCCCGCCTTTATCACTGCCTGCGATGATGCCGTGAAAACAGTGGCCCGCGAGCTGGCCGGGTTAAAGAATTTGACCGTGGTGCTCGGGCATCCGAGCGGAGGTGACAGCCGAACCCGGTCGGTCGCTGTGCCAACTCGGCACAACGCTGCAAGTGTCCTGTGCGAAGGTCGCGTGGTCGCGCGCTACGCCAAGCGCGAGCTGCCGAATTACCAGGTGTTTGACGAGCGCCGCTATTTCACGCCGGGACAGGATGTATGCGTGTTCCAGGCCGGCGAGCCGGGCAACAGGATCAAGGTCGGGCTGCTGATCTGCGAGGATGCCTGGTTCGAGGAACCGGCGCGGCTGACCAAGGCGGCGGGCGCCGAATTGCTGGCAGTGATCAACGCCTCGCCGTTTCATATCGGCAAGGGCAACGAGCGTGAGCAGATGATGCGCGAACGTGTGCTGGATTGCGGTTTGCCGCTGGTCTATGCGCATTTGGTGGGCGGGCAGGACGAGGTGGTGTTCGAGGGGCGCTCGTTTGCGCTGGACGCCGATGGCGCGGTGGTGGGACGGGCTGAGAGTTTTGTCGAAGCATCGCTCGTGGTGGATGCACGGCGCGAGGGTCAGGCGCTTCATCTGGCTGCCGAGGTGGTGGCAGAACGTACGCCGCAGGCTGACCTTTGGCATGCACTGGTGCTGGGCGTGCGCGACTACATTGGCAAGAACGGTTTCCCGGGTGTGCTGCTGGGTCTGTCCGGTGGCATTGATTCCGCATTGGTCCTGGCTGTGGCCGTCGATGCGCTGGGCAAGGACCGGGTTCGCACTGTCATGATGCCCTCACCCTATACGGCCGACATCAGCTGGATCGATGCACGCGAGATGGCGCAGGGCCTGGGTGTGAGCTACGACGAGATTTCCATCGTGCCGGAGTTTGAGGCCTTCAAGCAGTCCCTGGCCAGCCAGTTCAAGGGCTTGGCCGAGGACACCACGGAAGAGAACATTCAGGCCCGTATTCGTGGCACCCTGCTCATGGCCCTGTCGAACAAATTTGGCAGCATCGTGCTGACGACCGGCAACAAGTCCGAGATGGCAACCGGCTATTGCACGCTCTATGGCGACATGGCCGGCGGTTTTGCGGTCATCAAGGATCTGGCCAAGACGACGGTATTTGAACTGGCGCGCTGGCGCAATGCCAACGATCCCTATGGCAGCGGGAGCAAGCCGATTCCGCAGCGCATCATCACGCGCCCGCCAAGTGCTGAACTGCGTCCGGATCAGACCGATCAGGACAGTTTGCCGCCCTATGAGGTTCTGGATGCGATTCTGGAGCGCTACATGGAGAACGACCAGAGCATTGACGACATCGTTGCGGCCGGTTTTGCCCTCGCCGATGTTGAAAAGGTGACCCGCCTGATCAAGATCAACGAATACAAGCGCCGCCAGGCCCCGGTAGGTATTCGCGTGACCCACCGCAGCTTTGGCAAGGATTGGCGTTATCCTATAACCAACCGGTTTCGGGCTTGACTGACGGATTGCCGGGTCAGTCGTCGTATCGCCAAGCGCGCTTGCGCCCCCATCAGGAGAAAGAAATGAAGCAGATCACAGCCATCGTCAAACCATTCAAGCTGGAGGAAGTGCGTGAAGCACTGGCCGAATGCGGCGTTACCGGCCTGACCGTTACCGAAGTCAAGGGTTTTGGCCGGCAAAAAGGCCATACAGAACTCTACCGGGGCGCCGAGTATGTGGTTGATTTCCTCCCCAAGGTGAAGGTGGAGGTGGTGGTCAAGACCGAAGACCTGGATCGCTGCGTCGATGCCATCGTGAAGGCGGCGCACACCGGCAAGATTGGTGACGGCAAGATCTTTGTGACCAGCGTAGAGCGCGTCGTGCGCATCCGCACGGGCGAGCAGGATGAGTCTGCGGTCTAGGTTCTGTCAGACCTGCAGACGATCGATCGGGCGGATCAGGGTTTCAGTTCTGGCGTTGAGACCAGTCGGGTGCCCGCCAGGGCGTCATGCCAGAACTGCCGTTGCGGGTGCAAGCCGCTTGAGATGGCCCATATCGCAACCCAGCCGCAGAGGATGACGGCCGATTCCCCGGCTGAGAGATTGAAGGGGGCCACTGCCGCCAGCGCGGGCATGAACCATAGCCAGCTCAGGACGTAGCGCAACAGGGCGCGCGCTTGCGTCAGCGGTTTGCCAGTGCGATCGACCACGGTAATGCGCCAGGTTTTCATGGCCAGGGTCTGCCCTTTGGCCCAAAACCAGACAAAATAGATTCCGAAGACGACGAACAGAAAGATTTGCAGCGGATGGCGGTTGTCCATGGCGTTGCGGGTCTGGCTCAAGGTGCTGAACAGGTAGCCGGAGATAAAGACCACTCCCATCAGCAGCAGTCCTTCATAAAGCCAGCAGGCCATGCGACGTGCCAGACTCGGTGTTGCTAAGGCTGCTTTCATCGGGACGGAACCGATGGTGTTCAGTTGCTTTGTGCTGGTTGCGGCTCCGACGCCGTTCTGGACCGCGGCAGCAGGGTATTGCGGTCCAGCGAATGACCGGTTGCGGCCATTTTGGGCGCCTGTTTCGCTGTCTGCTTTGTCACTGGCACTGCGGCCAGCTTTTGTGGTGAGACCGGCTTGACCGCCGTCGCGGCTCCAGTGGTTTTAGGTGGCGCCGAGCGCGCCAGCTTCTGCTTCTCTTCGGGACTGAGGGCTTGATAGGCGTTCCACGTGGCTGCCTTCTGCGTCGGCGTCAATTTCTTGGATTCGGCGAAATTGAGCCTGGCCTGCGCCCGCTGCTGCGGACTCAGGGACACCCATTCGGTCATGCGACTGTGCAACTTCGCCTGTTCCGGTGCTGCCAGTTTTGGATAATTAGCCGCAATCGCGATCCACTTGCGTTTTTGGGTTTCCCCCAGGGTATTCCATTGTTCGGCCAAGGGCGTGAGTGACTGCTGTTGTGATGGAGACAGGTCTTGCCAAGACGGCTTGATCTGACTCTTCGAAACAGTCGCCGGCCTGTTTGGATTGCTGGTACCGGGCAATTTTGCCGTCGACACGGTCGGCACGGGTGCCTTGATCACATCCTGCGCCCAGACGCTGGAGGCTGCCGCACTGACTGCAATCCATGCCATGGCAACCGTCGCACCGGCCAGCCCGGTGGCGAAAGAACCTTGTACAAGCCGATTTGGGCGACGCTTTAACACCGTCATGTCCGAATCATTGGTTTTGCCCGGAACTGCTCTTAAGGAATTGTGTAAAGGCTGGATCGGTATAGGCCGCTGGGGGCAGGTCGTCCGTGAGCAAGGCAGCATCGATTTCGGCCAGTTCGTTGGCGCGATTTTCATTCTGGATCACATTGATCGCGATCAGGCCAAGAACCAGGGCCAGCAAGGGCACAGCCGCCGCCACACGATTCCACCAACCAGGATGTCCCAGGGTCATCGTCCCGTTTCCACCTGAGGCGGCCAGATTGCTGACCGTACGGACCAAGGCAACTTTTCGCTTGCCCAGCGCCTGATGGCGAGCGGCACGTAGACGCTCGGAAATGTCGTAGGGGAGGTCGTCGGTCGCGTCCGACAGACGCGCAGCGACCTGCAAACCGAATCGGTCTTCCGCCAAATGACGTTGATATTGGTAAGAATTGGTCATAACGTGATTCCCTTTGCCCTCAAGGCCGCCCCAAGGGCCTGTACTGCTCTGGAACAGTGTGTCTTGACACTCCCCTCAGAGCAACCCATTGCCGCAGCAGTTTCTGCCACGTCCAGTTCCTCCCAGTAACGCATGAGGAAGGCTTCCCGTTGACGGGCTGGCAGTTCCTGAATTTCTGCTTCAATTGCACGCAAGGTTTGTGCCCGTTGTGTCGTGCTTTCAGCGCTTTCCGTCTGCTCCGAATGATTCTCCACATTCAAGGTTTCCAGAACGTCAAACTCTTCATCCTCTCCCGCCAGGGAAAAGTCGCTGAAATTGGAAAAGAGCACGTTTCGGGTTTTTTGCCGCCGAAACCAGTCGAGGGTGCAGTTGGACAGGATGCGCTGGAACAGCATCGGCAACTCGGCAGCCGGCTTGTGCCCATAGTGCTCGGCGAGCTTCATCATGCTGTCCTGCACGATATCGAGCGCTGATTCGTCGTTGCGCACGTGATAGACCGAACGCTTGAAAGCGCGCTTTTCGACGCTCTTCAGAAACTCGGAGAGTTCTTGTTCGGTTGCCAAGTGGTGTTTGCCTCGAGACGGTCGTCAGGCCAGCTTGCACCGTGCCCGGCTGTAGACGAAATTGCATGTCAATCGCCGTATTATCTCATTTGGTGGACACTATTTTTGCCGATTCGCAGCCCGGCGATTGCCGCGGTGCCATAATCGCGGCTGCAATTCAAAAGGCAAACGGGTCATGGTCCGGCGCAAGAATCAGTGCGCTTATGGCTTTGGCTTTAAGTTCCAACGCGACTCCACGAGTGTTTGCGAAGGAGCACCCAAGGTTTTTCGTCAGAGAAATTCACAAAGGTTGAACATGGAAATATCAAAAGCCGAAATCACTTCGGCCGTTGCGGCTACGACAAGCGCGAAAGGCCAGGCAACGACTGGTAAAGCACCGGCGGCGACGTCCAAAGATCAGGAACTTCGGGGTGCCGAAATTCTGATTAAGGCCTTGCAGGCCGAAGGCGTCAAGTACGTGTGGGGCTACCCCGGTGGGGCTGTGCTTCATATCTACGATGCGCTCTACAAGCAGGACACCATCCAGCACATTCTGGTACGGCACGAGCAGGCGGCAGTTCATGCGGCAGACGGCTACGCCCGCGCGACCGGCGATGTAGGCGTTGCCCTGGTTACCTCCGGACCCGGAGCCACCAACGCGGTGACCGGCATTGCCACCGCCTACATGGACAGCATTCCGATGGTGATCGTGACCGGCCAGGTGCCGACGCAAGCGATCGGACTTGACGCATTCCAGGAGTGCGACACGGTAGGCATCACCCGTCCCGTCGTGAAGCACAACTTCCTGATCAAGGACGTGCGTGACCTGGCCGAAACCATGAAGAAGGCCTTCCACATCGCCCGCAGTGGTCGCCCCGGGCCGGTTGTGGTGGACATCCCGAAGGACGTGTCTTTCAAGAAGGTGCATTACGCAGGCTATCCGGCGACGGTGGAAATGCGTTCCTACAATCCGGTTCGCAAAGGCCATGGCGGACAGATTCGCAAGGCGCTGGCGCTTTTGCTGGCCGCCAAACGCCCGTATATCTATACGGGAGGCGGCGTTGTGTTGAGCAACGCGTCGGCTGAGTTGCGCACCCTTGTGGACATGATGGGGTGCCCATGCACCAATACCTTGATGGGCTTGGGTGCCTATCCGGCCAGCGATCGCAAGTTCCTGGGCATGCTGGGCATGCATGGCACGGTCGAAGCGAACAATGCGATGCAGCACTGCGATGTGCTGCTGGCGGTGGGCGCGCGCTTTGATGACCGGGTGATCGGCAACCCGAAACACTTTGCCCAGAATGAACGCAAGATCATTCACATCGATATTGATCCGTCGAGCATTTCCAAGCGCGTGAAGGTGGATATCCCGATCGTGGGCGACGTCAAGGACGTGCTGACCGAGATGATCGCGATGATCAAGGAGGGGTCGACTAAGCCGGATGTCGGATCGCTGGCGCCCTGGTGGGACACGATCGAGGGATGGCGCAAGGGCGAATGCCTTAAGTACGACCATGGCAAGAACGATGTGATCAAGCCGCAGTACGTCATCGAGACGCTGGGGAACATGACCAAGGGAGTCGACACCTATATCACCTCCGACGTCGGACAGCACCAGATGTGGGCGGCCCAGTACTTCCGCTTCGACGAGCCGAGGCGCTGGATCAATTCCGGTGGGCTTGGCACGATGGGCGTGGGCATTCCCTATGCCATGGGCATCAAGATGGCGCGCCCGCAGAGCGAAGTTTTCTGCATCACCGGCGATGGTTCGGTCCAGATGTGCATCCAGGAACTCTCGACCTGCCTGCAGTACAACACGCCGATCAAGATCATCTCCCTGAACAACCGCTATCTGGGCATGGTGCGCCAGTGGCAGGAAGTGGAATACGAGGGGCGTTACAGCCACAGCTACATGGACGCGCTGCCCAACTTCGTGAAACTCGCGGAAGCCTATGGTCACGTGGGTATGCTGATCGAGCGCGCGCAGGACGTCGAGCCGGCATTGCGCGAGGCGCGCAAACTCAAGGACCGCACCGTGTTCATGGATTTCCGCACCGATCCGACGGAAAACGTGTTCCCGATGGTGCGGGCAGGTAGCGGCATCACTGAAATGCTGCTGGGTTCGGAAGATCTTTAATAAACCAATCGATTGCCTGCCAAGCCCTGCGGTTACCGCCACAGGGGGAGGGCAGCGAAAGAGGAGTCCCATGAAACATATCATTGCCGTATTGCTGGAAAATGAGCCAGGCGCCCTGTCGCGTGTTGTCGGTCTTTTCTCGGCCCGTGGTTACAACATTGAGTCCCTCACGGTGGCGCCGACCGAGGATCCAAGCCTTTCGCGCATGACGATTCAGACCGCCGGGTCGGATGAGGTCATCGAACAGATCACCAAGCACCTGAACCGTCTGATTGAAGTGGTAAAGGTGGTTGATCTGACCGAAGGCGCCTACACCGAGCGTGAGTTGATGATGGTCAAGGTGCGTGCCGTGGGCAAGGAGCGCGAGGAAATGAAGCGCATGGCCGATATCTTCCGGGGTCGTATCATCGATGTCACCGAAAAGAGCTACACGATCGAGTTGACGGGCGATCAGTCCAAGAACGACGCCTTTCTGGAGGCCATCGAGCGTGGCGCCATATTGGAGACCGTGCGTACCGGCTCCAGTGGCATCGGCCGCGGCGAGCGCATTTTGCGAGTTTGATTTTTTTATAACGGAGAAAAGAATGAAGGTTTTTTACGACAAGGATTGTGACCTCAGCCTGATCAAGGGCAAGACAGTTGCAATCATCGGCTACGGCAGCCAAGGCCATGCCCATGCCCAGAATCTGAACGAGAGTGGCGTCAAGGTTGTCGTCGGCTTGCGCAAGGGCGGTGCTTCCTGGGCCAAGGTCGAGAAAGCCGGCCTCAAGGTTGCTGAAGTCGCCGCTGCCGTAAAGGGCGCTGATGTGGTCATGATCCTGCTGCCCGATGAACAGATCGGTGCTGTCTATGCGAACGACATCGAACCCAATATCAAGCAGGGTGCTTCGCTGGTGTTCGCGCACGGTTTCAACGTTCACTACGGCCTGGTGAATCCCCGCGCCGATCTCGACGTCTGGATGGTCGCGCCCAAGGCGCCAGGCCACACCGTGCGTGGCACCTATGTGCAGGGCGGTGGAGTGCCGCACCTGGTCGCGGTCCATCAGGACAAGTCGGGCCGCTCGCTTGATCTGGCATTGAGCTACGCCATGGCCAACGGCGGCGGCAAGGCCGGCATCATCGAAACCAATTTCCGTGAAGAGACCGAAACTGACCTGTTCGGCGAGCAGGCGGTTCTGTGCGGTGGCACGGTGGAGTTGATCAAGGCCGGGTTTGAGACGCTGGTCGAGGGCGGCTACGCCCCCGAGATGGCCTATTTCGAATGCCTGCATGAGCTCAAACTGATCGTCGACATGATTTATGAGGGCGGCATCGCCAACATGAACTACTCGATCTCCAACAACGCCGAATACGGCGAGTACGTGACCGGTCCCAAGATCGTCACTGCCGCCACCAAGGACGCCATGCGCCAGTGCCTCAAGGATATTCAGACCGGTGAATATGCCAAGAGCTTTATTCTGGAAAACAAGGCGGGCGCACCAACCCTGCTGAGTCGCCGTCGCTTGATGTCCGAGCATCAGATCGAGAAGGTCGGCGAATCGCTGCGCGCGATGATGCCCTGGATCAAGAAGAACAAACTGGTCGACCAGACGCGCAACTAGACGTGCCTACTCTCGCCACAAAGGCCACTTCGGTGGCCTTTGTTACTATGCAGCGATGGAGGCTGATTCTATGCATGACGGAAATGAAGCAGACATTCCCGAGGGCGATGGCCTGGTGGTGAGGAAGCGTCGCAAGGGCATCTATATCTTGCCCAATTTGTTTACGCTGGCCGCTCTTTTTGGCGGGTTCTACGCTATCGTGATGGCCATCAACGGCCGATTTGTGCTGGCGGCATTTGGTGTGTTTTGCGCCATGGTTCTCGATAGCCTCGACGGCCGGGTCGCCCGCATGACCAATACGCAAAGTGCTTTTGGCGAACAGATGGATTCGCTCTCGGACATGGTCTCTTTCGGCGCTGCGCCCGCGCTCATCGCCTATGTGTGGGCACTGCAGGGTCTGGGGCGCTGGGGATGGGTTGCAGCGTTCGTCTATTGCGCCTGCGCCGCTTTGCGCCTGGCGCGCTTCAATGTCAACACGGGCGTAGTGGACAAGCGCTATTTTCAGGGCTTGCCGTCGCCGGCCGCCGCGGCACTGGTGGCCAGTTTTATCTGGGTTGTCACCGATCTGGGTGTTCACGGACCCAGCGTCGCCTGGCCCATGTTTGCAGTGGCCTTGTACGCCGGGTTGAGTATGGTGACCAATGTTCCGTTCTATAGCTTCAAGGACCTGTCGAAAAAGAGTGTGCCCTTTGTTGTTCTGGTCCTGATTGCGCTCACCATCGCCGCCATCAACATCGATCCGCCGAAAGTGTTGTTCACCTTGTTTGTGATCTACGGACTCAGCGGCTACGTGATTTATGGTTGGCGCAAAGCGAAGGGCGTGCAGACCAGCGTCATCAGCACGTCGACCGATGAGCCCGACGAAATTGGCCTTCACTGACGGCGATTGCGGATCCGTCCGCCTTGCCGGGATACATCAAGGATCGCGCAAGACTTGTGTTACATTGAAGTCATGAATCAGATTTTGCTAGCGCTACTGCTAACGCCGGACGGGCGGAAACGGTAGCGCACGCGCTTATCGCAACCAAAAGCCCGTATGCATCCGCAACGGGCTTTTTGTTTGATACATCGATTTTTGCTTGCGGATTTTTGAGGACAACAGGAGAACCCGGATGGCTGACAAAGTAATCATTTTCGACACCACTTTGCGTGACGGCGAGCAATCGCCAGGCGCCTCGATGAACAAGGACGAAAAGCTGCGCATTGCCAGGCAATTGGAGCGCTTGAAGGTTGATGTCATCGAAGCCGGCTTTGCCGCGAGTTCCAATGGTGATTTTGAGGCTGTGCAGACCATCGCCAATGCCATCAAGGATTCAACCATTTGCTCGTTGTCGCGTGCCAATGACAAGGATATTTCGCGCGCCGCCGAGGCGCTCAAAGGCGCCAACAGCGCCCGCATCCACACCTTCATCGCGACTTCGGCGCTGCACATGGAAAAGAAACTGCGCATGACGCCCGATGAAGTGTTCGAGCAGGCCAAGCTTGCCGTGCGCTTCGCGCGCAACCTAGTAGCAGACGTCGAGTTCAGTCCGGAAGACGGCTATCGCAGTGATCCAGATTTTCTGTGCCGCGTAATCGAGGCTGTCATTGCCGAAGGTGCAACCACCATCAACGTGCCCGACACGGTCGGTTACGCCGTGCCGGAACTCTATGGCAATTTCATCAGGAATTTGCGTGAACGGATTCCTAATTCGGACAAGGCGATCTGGTCGGTCCATTGCCACAATGACCTCGGTATGGCTGTTGCGAATTCATTGGCTGGCGTGAAGATCGGTGGCGCGCGTCAGGTGGAGTGCACGATCAACGGATTGGGTGAGCGGGCCGGCAATTGCAGCCTGGAAGAAGTCGTAATGGCGCTCAAGACTCGGCGTGACTATTTCGGCCTGGATCTGGGCATCGATACCAAGCACATCCTGGCGGCGAGTCGAATGGTCAGCCAGACAACCGGCTTCGTCGTGCAGCCGAACAAGGCGGTTGTCGGCGCCAATGCGTTTGCGCACGCCTCGGGCATTCACCAGGATGGCGTGCTCAAGGCGCGCGACACCTACGAAATCATGCGAGCCGAGGATGTGGGATGGACCACCAACAAGATCATTCTGGGAAAGCTCAGTGGTCGCAACGCCTTCAAGCAGCGTTTGCAGGAACTCGGCGTCCAGATGGAAAGCGAGGCCGATATCAACAGCGCGTTCACCCGGTTCAAGGAACTGGCGGACCTCAAGAGTGAAATTTTCGACGAGGACATTCTTGCGTTGGTGAGCGACGAAGGGGTGACACACGAGCACGAGCAATACCGTTTTGTTTCCTTGTCGCAACGCAGCGAAACGGGTGAGCATCCGTATGCGAGCATCGTCTTCACGGTCAATGGCGAAGAAGTGAAGAGCAGTTCGGATGGCAACGGACCGGTCGACGCGTCTCTCAAGGCGATTGAAGCGCACGTCAAGAGTGGTGCCGAGATGGTGCTGTACTCGGTCAATGCCATCAGCGGTTCGACGGAAAGTCAAGGCGAGGTTACGGTGCGTTTGCAGAACAGCGGGCGCGTGGTCAATGGCGTGGGCGCGGACCCCGATATCATTGTTGCATCGGCCAAAGCCTACCTCAGTGCACTGAACAAATTGCAGAGCAAGGCGGATCGGGTTGCTGCGCAGGGCTAGTCAATGTCCTATTTGTATGTTCTGGATTAAGAAAAAACCGCAAGTATTTGATATCTTGCGGTTTTTCTGTTTAAACTTCCCCTCTCGGGAAATTAATCAGGAGAAAGACATATGTTCTGCTTTCGTCGGACACGGTTCGGAAGTAATTTTCGCAGGACGCTCTTTCTCTTCGCCTTGACAGCATTCGCCCTGGTTGCGTCGTCAGCGGAGGTTGATACAGCTCGGGTCAAGCACCGTCACGTCAAATCTGCAAAGAGCAGCGCTAGTGTCAAGTCCAAAGTTGGCAAGAAGCATGTTGTTGCCAAACACAAGGCGCTTGTTGCCGCCGAGGTGATTCCGCTTCGGGCGTCATTCGGACAGATGGCGGGTCTGCATGGCGGCCACGATTCACTGGCCTTGAAATCCAGCGTCGCATTGGTCATCGATCAGGATACGAGCGAGGTCCTTTACAGCAAGAACGACAAGGCGATCCTGCCGATTGCATCGCTGACCAAATTGATGACGGGTCTAGTCATCAGTGAAGCCCATCTGCCGATGAACGAGATGATCACGATTTCACAAGCAGATGTCGACACCGAAAAAGGAAGTTCCTCCCGCTTGCGGGTGGGCACGGTATTGAGTCGCGGCGAACTGCTGCATCTGGCTCTGATGTCCAGTGAGAATCGCGCCGCACATGCGCTTGGGCGCAGTTTTCCGGCTGGTCTGCCGGCGTTTGTCGAATTGATGAACGCGAAGGCGCATCTCATCGGCATGCAGGACACCCACTACGAGGAGCCGACCGGCCTTTCTAGCAAGAATCAGTCGAGCGCGCGAGATCTGGCCAAGCTGGTCAACTTCGCATACGGCGATCCGACCCTGCGTGAGTTGTCGACGTCCCCTGGGTACCAGGTTGCGGTCGGAAAGCGTACGTTGCAATACAACAATACCAACCGGCTGGTGAAGAACCCGTCCTGGGACATCGGCTTGCAGAAGACCGGTTACATCGCCGAAGCGGGCCAGTGCTTGGTAATGCAGGCCAAGGTTGCCGGGCGCAAGATCATCATGGTGTTTCTCGATTCGGCCGGCAAACTCAGTCGCATCGGTGATGCCGAGCGAGTTCGGCGCTGGGTCGAGTCCAAGCCAACGGCGACTGCCGATACTGTGCCCTTGGCTGGTGCCGCCGCCGGTCAGCTATTCAGCACCAAGGGTTGACGGCCAGTCCTTCGTTAGCGGGTCGGGCTAGGGCGGAAGCCTAAAGTCGTTGAAATTTCCCGTGCAGTTGCTTGAAGCTTGGGTAGCCAGGCGTCCTCGAGACGCTCGGCAGGTGCCGAAATTGACAAGCCCGCCACGAGTGTGCCTTGATCGTCATAGATGCCCGCTGCCATGCAGCGCACACCCAGTTCCAATTCTTCATTGTCATGTGCAACGCCATACTGCCGAACTTTGGAGAGTTCGCGTTCGAGGGCGGGCAATTGGGTCAGGCTGTTCTTGGTATGACCGCTCAGACCGGTGCGAGTGGCGTAGGCGCGCACGCGTTGCGGGTCGTCGGCGGCCAGAAACAGTTTGCCGACTGAGGTCAGGTGCAAAGGAGCGCGGCCGCCGATGGCGCGCACCACCTGCATGCCCGAACGCTCGCTGTAGGTTCGCTCAACATACACGATCTCGTCGCCCTGGCGCACACTCAGGTTGACGGGTTGCTGGATGAGCTTGTGCAATTCCCGCATCGGCAGCAGGGCCGCATCACGCACGTTGAGGCGGCTCTTAACCAAATTGCCCAGTTCCAGCAAGCGCATGCCGAGCCGATAACTGCCGGGCTGCGGATGATCGACAAAACGGCCTGTCGCCAGATCATTCAGCAAGCGGTGCGTCGTGGACAGGTGCAAGCCCGATTTCTCACTGATTTCCTTCAGTGAAATGGCTTCTTCCCGTGAGGCCAGAACATCCATCAGGGTAAACATGCGCTCGATGACTTGGACTGTCGGTGTGCTGGGAATACCGGGATCTGTCTTTCGCATGGTTTATCCTGAGTGGTGGTGTCGCTATTTTATCTTGTGGAATGTCCGGATCTTCGGCAATGCTGTCACACAGCTTCCTTTCTCGCCCACTTGCCGGCAACAAGGAACTCGGCCGGGGAGAATCGTGCCTTGTAGTTCATCTTTTGGCTCCCTTCGACCCAGTAGCCAAGGTAAACGTATGAAAGTTGGAGCGCGCGTGCTCTGGCAATCTGCCACAGAACGCCGTAGGTGCCGAAACTGTCCTGGTTCAGTTCCGGCTCGTAGAAGGTGTAGACCGACGAGATTCCGTTATCAAGCAAGTCAAGAATCGAGACCATCCGCAACTGCCCTGGGGTGCCGTCGGTCGATGCATCGCGGAACTCGACCAGTCGGGAATCGATGCGGCTTTGCAACAGGAATTGCTTGTATTGTTCGACGCTGTCCTGGTCCATTCCGCCTCCAGCATGCCGCCCGTTCTGATAACGCTGGTAAAGGGCGAAATGCTCCTCCACGAAGCACAGTTCCATTTCCGTGGCCAGCAGACCGGCATGGCGCTGCCAGGAACGCCGTTGACTTCGGTCCGGACGGAATTCGCTGACCGGAACCCGTATCGGCACGCAGGCGTGGCAAGCGTCGCAATGCGGGCGATAGGTAAACAGGCCACTGCGCCTGAAACCACGGTTGACGAGTTCGGAATAGGTGCCGGTGTTGATCAGGTGGCCGGGGGTGGCCACCTCGGACCTAGCCTGCTCTTGCGGCAGATAGCTGCATGGATACGCCGCGGTTGCATAGAACTGCAGCGTTTGTGCAGGCAGGTCATTTAGGTTGGTCACGGCGTCGCTGCCATTTCGGTCAGTATCTGATGCCAAAGTCGGTGATCAAACTGCCATGCCGGCGCTGCGTGCCCGAGCCCTTTGGTCACATGCTCGAGAAACAGCCCCCGTGCTATTTCACGTGCACCAAGCGAAGCTAGATGGCGCGTGTTTTGCTGGCAGTCGATGTACCTGATGCCGTGTTGGCGACAGAATCCGACCAGCGCTGCCAAAGCCACTTTGGAGGCATCAGTGGCATGGCTGAACATTGATTCTCCGAATACGAACTTACCCAGCGCCACGCAATACAGGCCACCGATGAGCGTCCCGTCAACCCAGGTCTCCACACTGTGGGCAAGGCCGGCCTGATGCAACTTGCAGTAGGCCGTGACCATGTCCGGCAGAATCCAGGTGCCGCTTTGTCCGTTGCGCCGGCTTGCAGCGCAGGCCCGGATTACCTGCTCGAAGGCTGAGTCCATCCGGATTTCGCAATTGCTGCTCCGTCGAAACCGCAGAAGTGTCTTGCGCAATGACGGGTGCAAGCGGAACTCCGCAACATCAAGCACCATTCTCGGGTTCGGGCTCCACCAGAGAATCGGCTGCCCTTGGCTGAACCAGGGAAAGATCCCACGGCCATAAGCCTTGCGCACGCTTTCGACATCCAGTGCGCCACCAGCGGCCAGCAGGCCGGGTGCTGGCGACAGCGCATCCCATGCCTGATCTGGTGCTGGGAAATCCTGACCCGGCGCAAGCCATATAAGGGGTGGCGTTGGTGATGGCATGAGCACACTGTATCCGATGCCGGGCGTTACAAAGGTCCGGCTTTCCAGAGGGAAAGGCCCCGTCAGCCGTTACAATAAGCGCATGTCGGGGCGTAGCGCAGCCTGGTAGCGCATCTGGTTTGGGACCAGAGGGTCGAAGGTTCGAATCCTTTCGCCCCGACCATGTTTTTTCTCTCGATCTCTGCCCGTAGCTCAGTTGGATAGAGCAACAGCCTTCTAAGGTTTTGCTTTCTATTTTTTAACGTTGCTGTTTTATGTGAAAACACAATAATATCAACCACTTACGTTGTTTTTTCTACTCGGAATTCTTCGCGTATCCTAGAATTTCTACGAGGTTTGGTGATATTTTGGTGAGATGAATTTTCAGTTTTTAGAGTTTGAGCCTGGCGCATCTGCACTGGTTAAAATGACTCTTCGCACAGCCGTTAGCTCATCTGGAGAGAGCACATTCCTTCTAAGAATGGGGTAATTGGTTCGAGTCCAATACGGCTGGCCAGAACACAAAATGCAGCCTGAGGGAGTGGGGCATCCAATGGACAAGCAAGCGATCCTCAATGACCTGCGCAAGACGTTTGGCGAGGGTAAGACAGTTCTCAACGCGGTCGAGCTGGCGCAAGTCCTTGGCACAACCGTAAAAGCTGTCTATTCCTTAAAGAATCGAGATGGGCTTCCAGTGCCAGTCCTGACGAGCAACGGACGTCTATGCGTCTCGATCTATGCAGTGGTGGACTGGTTAGCTGGTGATATCACCCCTTCTAGTTCAAGTAAATCCAACCCCGAGAATCCACAACCTATACCGCCACCAAAAAGGCATCGCGAGAGTATGGGTGCATATCTGACAACACTGCGGCGCCAAATGGATTTTCTCCATGAACTTTATTCAGAGTTGGAGCGCCTTGAAGTTATTGAAGAGCTCGAATTCGCTAAGCGGCATGATGTAGCCAAAGATGAGTTGGCGGGTCCCGAAGAGCAAAATTGATTTGACTAAGAAATGCGGTTATCGCGCGCACCCTAGAATCTTAAGAGTGCCTCGTGCCTGAGGTGCACTTAACTCATTAGTCAAAAACCTTGGGGGACCCGATGACAGCTATACACAACAGCGACAGCTTCAAAATTGCACTGATCACAGAGGACCTTCAAGGGGACCAGTCCAAGGAGGCATTTGCATCAGTTTGTGACCAGGCCAAACGCGCTATGGATGCACACGAGATTGGTGATGATTTTCGCCGTGAATACATTCAACGAGCCAAAGACCCGAAGGCCTTACTTGAGCAGGTCGAGTCGGACATGATGGACAACTACATGATTGGTGCTTTCGTTTGCATCGATTTACAGTTCCCAAAAAACCTTCCCCTTATTGCTTGGGCCGCAATGAACAAGATGGACTTTCAAGGATTGCATGGGGAAATTGCTTGCATGCGAGCACTAATGTGGGGTGGCTTTGACGTGAATGCCCAGACTGATGAGAGCGGTATCACAGCGCTCCATGCAATGTGCAATTTGAAATGGGGTGGGGGAGCGCATCCTCGCGCTATTCATCACTTGATTGAGAACGGTGCAGACGTAAATATCGCCGCTAAGAACACTGGCGACACGCCCATCATTACCCTGTGTGGTCATACTGGTTGGGGAAATGACTTAGACCGGAGCTTCCGAATGCTCTTCAATGCAGGGGCGGACGTTGAGTTACAGGCTAATGACGGCAGTTCTGCATGGGTTTTACTTCAAACGAACGAACGGGATAATCCACATCCACTTCGTGCGCAACTTATCGCTGATTTGGCCGCATGATGACTTTGTTCATCATTGAAATGAGTTCTTAGTCGAGCTGAAGCCAGTTTTGCGGACTGTCTAATTTGACTTTTTGTATATATACAAAAACTAACGACCAATGTCCGTCATAGTTTTTCTTGACAAATGATCGCTTTTTAAATAGAATCCATGCACTGTCTCAACCATCCATTTTTTGGGTGTTCCATTATCCGAATCACTAATCGGAAATGTTGAAAACGTATTGGGTCACTCGCGAGGGTGACATTGGGGCCGGGTGCACCGTTACGCACTAAGGGTCGCAGTTTGGCGATCGACATTTTTGCTACGTGTCGCGTGGTGGCCGACATGACTAAACCCAAAGGGGTATGTCATGTCTCGCCTGTCTATTTCGTGCACTAACTCTGCAAAGCCCTCTAAAAACACTTTTGCCGTTCCTGCGTCCGCCACGAACAACGTCCCAAAACAGGACGAGCATCTCTTTGATCACGATGGCGTCAAAGCCGTAATCCAGTTTGCCCAGGTCAAGGGGCAATGGATCGCTGAATACCGCTTTCGCTTCCGCTGTGGTGCATTCCATGCGGGCACCATGCCGCTGACGATCAACAGCGAGCCACATACCAATTTGGAGAACGCGCTGCATTCTGCAGCTAGCCGCATGGTCAATGCAATGACTGCGGCAATCAAGGGACATGAGCTCAACAAACGCCAAACTAAAGCCGCTGAAGCATTGTCGGCATGGGCATTGCAGTTCAAAGCTAAGCCAGCAGCTAACGTAGTTAAGTCGGCTCAGCAGTCCAAACGCTTCCTTGACTTGTTCTCCGGTGTGGGCGGCTTTCACATTGCAATGACGAAGGCCGGTGCCGTATGTGCAGGCTCAGTTGAAATCGATTCAGCAGCCCGCAAGACCTATGCGGAAAACTTCCCCGGAACCTATGCAACATGCGGTGACATCCGCAAGGCCACTGCAGCCATGTTTGGCAAAGTGGACATAGTGTGCGGTGGCTTCCCATGCCAAAGCTTCAGCCAGGCAGGCGACGGTGAGGGCTTTGATCACAAGGATAAGGGAGCACTCTTCTTTGAGACTGCCCGCCTGATTGGGGAATTGGCACCGGAGTCGTTCATCCTGGAAAACGTGGAGGCCTTGGGCACGCATGACGAGGGCAAGACCCTTGACACCATCCTCGACATCCTGACAAACCTTGGCTATGCGGTGCAAACCTGCGTCCTGAATTCAGGTGAATTCGGAGTCGCGCAGAACCGCTTACGCATGTTCATCGTGGGACTCCATGACAGCGTGCTTGCCAACCGCACCACTCCGTTCGAATTTCCCCAGGGCACAGACGCCTCAGTAGTAGTCGAAGACATTCTTGGCACTGCACCAGCCACTGAGCGTTGCAATAAGCCTATGGAGCGTAAAAAGGCCAACCCTAAGACTCGCACTAACACCATTGAGGTGGTTGGTCTGATCGACGGCAAGGACTGCCAAGGCTATCGCGTAGCGTCCCCAAAAGGAAAGGGATTCACTCTTTGCGCGAACTCGGGTGGACCCGGCTCCAAGACCGGGCTCTACATGGTCAGTGGCAAACCACGCCGTCTGACTGTGCGTGAGTGTGCCCGCATGCAGGGATTCCCTGAATCCTTCAAACCACACGCCCGCCCCGGAGTCGCTAAACGGCAGTTCGGTAACTCCGTTGCGGTGCCCGTGGTCGCGGCCATCGCAGAACAAGTTAGCAAAGCCACTCGCTAACCGGATCAACCGCAGGCATTTCGCCTGCGGCCACCCCGGTCGCGAGGAAGGGCTAACGCTCGGGGATCAACACGCCCTTGTTTTGAAAGGACTCATGAAATGACAACACGAGATGTGAATTTATACGGAAGCTTCGAGGACTGGTTCCTTGCCAACATGGATGCAAACACCGCGCACGACTTACGCGAGCACGGTGCCAGTTGCGGTATTGGCGGCCTTTGCTATTACAGCGAAACCGTTGGGCTGTTCAACGCATTCGAAGACGAGATCGAACGGCTTGCCACGGACGACTACAGAACAGAAATTTGGCAAATCGCAAAACAGTGCGATGCGCGCGGCGTCACTCAGCTCCAAAACGCAATGGTGTGGATTGCAGCGGAGATGCTTGCTTACAAGTTTGCACGGCACTTCACCGAAAAGGATGACGAGCTTGAAGTCGAACTTGAAATCGATGGGGGAGATGCAAGTGAAAACTAATCATCAAAACCGAAACCCAGATGGAACTTACTTAGACACCACCAAAATCCCGGCCAAACAGTTTGGCGCGTTGTGGCAACCCATCATCATCGGAAATAAGGGTGGCGACATTCGGAGCACGAACTACTTCGATAACCCACTTGCAACCGCTGGCCTGTTTTTCCTTTCTGGAAACGCTGGAACCGCTCGCTTATTGATCCCCGACAACATGATCCACACGGTTGCGGAGATGCAAACGGGAGAGATCTGCGTCCTCACCAGCGGCATTTACGAGGGAAGTCCGTCAATTGAAATCATGTTTGAAGATCATGCGTCTGCACCATTTACTATTTTTATGTCGCAGCAGCAATCCGACTTCCGTGTTCGCAACAGCCAAGTTCCGTTCAAGCTCACTGCCTGGACTCGATCCGGCAAGGTGGGTGAGTGGGAAGCCTATGAGCGCATAGGTAGGTTTCTGCCTTGCAGGCTCCCGTGGATTTGAGCAAACCGCGCAGCATCGTTTGAACTGCACGGAAAGTGTCGGCTTCACCAACATCGGGACCGGCACCTTCCAGAGCACTTCGGCGTTGAGTGATGGGTCAACACCAAAATTTGTGTAGCCACTTGTCACTAATTACACCGGCTCTATTGACATTGAGCATTTCGTTTGAGAAGACATAGAAACATTGAGGAGCAAGACATGCACTCAACCACCGCCCAGCCGGTGGAGTTGAGCGCGCTTGCTGCCTTCCGCAGGGGAGTTAACACATGGGCAACAGGCTACTTTCATCCGCCGAGTTAAGAAAACGATTTGATCTCTATTTGACTGACGACGAGCGTGCAGCAATAGAAATCAAGGCGCGAGCAGCGTGTTTGCCGATGTCCACTTTCCTACGTTGCGTTGCACTAAAAAAGAAGATCGAGCAACCTCCAACTGAGATCAGCAGAAAGCAATATGCAGAGCTCGCGCGCGTTAGCTCAAATTTGAATCAGATCGCTGCTGCCATCAATGCTGGCAAAGCCAGCGGTATTGATGTTCATGTCATTGATGAGCTTGCGACTCAAGTGCGATTGCTCCGAATGCAGCTAATCGGCGTCACCAGCGATGAACCCGTTCAGAACGGGGGTGACACATGATCGTCAAGGTCATCAAAGGAAGGTCCTTTGTAGGAGCTGCCACATACGCCTACAAAGGCGATGGACAAAATGTAATCGGCGGCAACATGGCAGGGAAAACTCCCCGTGAGTGGTCCAAAGAGGTGGGACAGCTTCGCAGACTGCGCCCGTCTTTGGACCGGGCCCTTGCACACCTCATCCTTTCCGCAGCGCCTGAAGACCCTCAACTCGATTCGGCAACTTGGTGCGAGATTGCAGAAATCTTTCTCAAAGACCTTGGACTACATGCATGCCCGCACATCATCTTTCGCCACACTGATACTGACCACCAGCATCTCCACATAACGTGTCTTCGGATTGGCCCTGACGGCAAAACTGTGTCCGAGGCCAATGACCGATACAAAGCTGAGCGCAGTGCCGCCCGCATCGAAAAGCAATTCGGACTGCGCCAGGTCAATCTCAAAAAAGCGCGATCTGCCAAAAAGGCAAAGGATCCTCCACCAGATCCTGTCGTCATTTTTCGAAACCCATCATTACCAACCAAACCAAAGGAGGCAGAAATGCAAAACAAAAATGAAAGTGATCATCAGAACCCAGTGGAATTGATGCCGGAACCTATCGTGTCGGGCTCAGACCTCGCGGTCCATGCCTTCTCACTGATGAAAGGTTTGACAGTCATGACAGCGTTTGCGGGCGATAACCCCAATGAGCGGCAGCGACGCAACTTCAAGCGCACTATCAAGTCCACCGGCTATGACAAAACAGTCCAGTTGTTACTTGATCCAGATGTCCGACACATTCACCATCACGACCGGGGAAGTGTCATCTATCTCCAGCAGCAAGAGCGCATTACCGATGATGGTGACCGTCTGACTGCATACAACATGGATCACGTCCGAGCAGCCAGATACCTAGTGGCATTGGCAGGTTCTCGTGGATGGACCAGCATTGTTTTCAACGGCCCCCATGATTTTGTGCTTGCAGCAATGCGAGAAGCAGTCGCTCAGGGATTTCCTGTTCGCCCACGAGATGGAGCGCAGCAAAAGATGCTCGACCAGATCATGTCGGGTAGCGGGGGGGCTATGGGGACTTTGGCAGTCCCTACGGGCTTTGTGCCACCTGAAGAACCACGGTTTCCATTCGAGGAAGCCGCTGAGCCAGAGCAATTGCAACCGGCTCCTGATGAGCCCGTTGATCAGCATCTGGACCTCAACACCAACCTGGCGACAAAGCTGGCGCTCAGACGCCAGAAAGAAATCAACGTGGCGAAACAGGAAGGTAGTCGCCTTCCGGGCACCAATCATCTACCAAGTAACTAACTCAAAAACCAATTAAGGAGGCATTTCAATGAGCAACGAAAAGACAGTCAAACCTAGAGAAACAAAAAAAGAGGCTTACATGAGCATGGACCGCGAGGAGCGGGACGCATTGCGCAAGCTGGGCCTGCGAGAGCGCGCCCTTTATCCTGAGTTGAAGTGGCTGGCAAACTTTAAGACTGGTAGGGTGCAACACTTTGGCAAACGTGTAGTTACTTATCAGTTCCTTGCTGATCTGATAACAGTTCCGACCACACAGGGGCGCGCAGCGGACACCATGGATGCCAAGGAAGCTTGTCGTGTCTTACTGAAATTGGTGGGGGCGGGCCTAGTTGGTGAAATCGAAAACGATCCCAAACGAGGACTTCAATTTACATTGCCAATGTCGCCGATCTGCAAAATTACTGCCAAGGCAATGCGTGAAGCTGAGCTTGCTAAGCCAGTTGAGGCTGCCAAAACCACGCCGAAGTTGCCAAACGAAGCTGCCAATAATGCGCAGAAGTTGCCAATCCAGCCGAGACTAAAATCCCCTGCAAACCCAATAACCACGGGCGTTTCCAAGGAAACTACCGCACCCCTATCAGTAATGAAGAACTTCAAAGAAGTTCAATACGATTTTCATACTGATTTGGCGAACATCGTGGCGGTTCACGGAACCGCCACTGACCGAGACATGGTCTCGGTCATCAGTTCGCAAAAACAATCTCTTGAGTCCCTGGCCTATGAATCACGCGGAGCAACAGCCAACATCCTGACTCTTGAAATGATCAAGGACCGCCTGCGCAGCAGCCGAGCTGGGTTCAGTTGGATTGATCAGAGAGAAAGCAGCGCAATCTATCAACGATGGATCGGTGCAAACCATTCATTAGAGAGGTTTGAAGAAGCTGTGAGTGCAGTTGAGGATGACTTTTCTGTAGAACCAACTCCCCGAGCTGTGGACATCGCATTACGCAGCCTTGACAGCAAACGGGACGATTTCCTCCGTGCTGAACAGCGTGCAAGACGCAGGAGAGGCGTGCAACTTTAGTTCGACTATCTGATACGCGGCATGGACATTCTGATTCGCAATTGAGATGGTGATTGCAAACAAGTGGAGGGTCATCATGGATGCGAAATCTGATGTCAGGCAAGAAGTTACTAACCGGGTGCTGGCCTATTTGGAAAATGGCACGATCCCATGGAGGAAGGCATGGACATCCGCTTCGTCGCGGCCCATCAATGCACGTTCGCTTAAACCTTATGCCGGAGTGAACTCATTAATTTTGGGTATGGCAATGTTTGAAAACGCAAATTTCGCCAGCGACAACCGATTTATTACCGGAGCTCAAGCTCACGAGATGGGCTTGAAAATCCGCGAGGGTGAGCAAGCTCCGGCTCGCGTGATCCGAATGGTGAAGGTGAACCGGCGCAAGGCACAAATGGAAACTGAAGGTGAAGTCATTGGGGAGGAAGGTGACAATTTTCTTGTCATGAAGACCTATGCCGTGTTTCATGCATCTCAGTTGCAACCACCAGGATTACCAGCCATCGTTGTAAACAAGGCTGAGACAAATTCAGTTGCAGAAGTTGGAACCATCTTGAATGCCATGAAAGCCACTGGCTTGAAGATTGCAGAAGGCCCGTTCGAACCAGTGTTCATTCCGAAGCTTGATCTGATTCGCATGCCCCCAATGGCTTCGTTCAAGGGAGTTGATGCTCAGGATGCTCAAGCTAACTACTTCGGAACTTTGTTGCATGAAATAGCGCACTCAGTGGGCGCACCCAAAAGGCTACAAAGATTTGGTATGTCGCCGATGACCTTGAGTGAGAGGGCGATGGAGGAACTTGTTGCCGAATGGTCAGCCGCAATGATGTGTTCCAGCATCAAGGGGATCAAGCTAGGTGAAGATCACATCCAACAGCACTCGGCTTATCTGGCGTCATGGATGCAGGCATTGAAGGACGACAAGGGCGCAATATTCAGAGCGGCAGCGGCAGCGCAGAGGACGTGCGATTTTTTGGACGATCTGGTGGCTCCAAAGTCTGATCTTGGGGTTGTTAAAGCGAACGCTGACGCGTCAGCGGCCAACGAACCAGTCATGCAGCCGGAAAGGGTGCGACGCAAAAGTGGGCCCAAATGACGTCTTTCCGGGCACCTGACACCTAAGTAACGCGAAACTAGCCTGAATCAAAATGATGAGTGTGGTATTCTCGTTCCGATAGGCGCGATATTTGCTTTGCGCCCAGTGGCGAAAAGCCCGGAAAGGGAGCATTGGCAGCAACGTTTGATATCCCGCAGACGCAACGCGAACGGCTGGCTTTCCTGGAGTTGCGGGCGTATTTCACTGGTGAACTAAGGCGCGGGGACATCGAAGCTCGCTTTGGAGTGAAACCCGCCGCTGCCTCGCGTGACCTGAGCTCATATAGGGACCTTGCGCCCGCCAATCTGGACTACGACGTAGCCGCCCGCTGCTATCGGCCTTCGTCAACCTTCAAACCCATTTTTGAATTCTCCACGGATCGAGTTCTTGCGTGGCTGCTGCAAGGCTTTGGTGATGGGCTGGATTTGAATCTGCGCCAGATCGCTCCTTGTGAGGGGCCTGGACAATTGTTCAAACCTGACCTGGAAGTGCTTTCAGCCATCACCCGTGCGCTGGTTGCTAAGAAGGCATTGAGGGTCAATTACTTGTCGCTGTCATCGGGTTCGAAGCGTCGTGAGATCGTTCCTGTAGCGTTGGCTGACAACGGTTTGCGATGGCATGTCAGGGCTTATGACCGGGATCGACTGAGGTTTTCCGACTTTGTGCTCACGAGGATCGTCAAGGCCACCGAGCTCGATGAACAATTGGCAGAGCATGAATTGTTGGGTGCCGACGATCAATGGGCGCGTATTGTGGAATTTGAGTTGGTTCCGCATCCTGGCGTTGAATGGCCCAAGGCAGTGGAAGCCGACTACGGCATGAGCGAAGGTGTGCTCCGCATTAAAACGCGTGCAGCACTTGCAGGCTATGTTTTGCGCCGTTGGTCTATCGACAGTTCGACAGATCATCGGCTTGACTCGGCCTCACATCACTTATGGCTACGTAACCCGCAGACTCTTTATGGCGTCGAGAGTGCGGCTCTGGCCCCCGGATACCTTGATGCGGCATCAAATGCACCAAAGCCAAGAACAACAGGGAAGAACTAATGAAACTCGAACAGATCGCCAAGGGCGCTCAGATATCCGGCATAGAGCCCGGCAAGGTCGTGAGGGTGGTCAGTGCTGATCCGCTGGGAGACAACGCAGTCACGGTTGTTTATAAGACGGATGACGGTCGATTGGGCGAGCGTGTGTTGTTTCGGTCCAATGAGTCGGAACTTGAAATTGCGTCTGTCGGGAGACCTTGGAGCTTTGACGCTGACGGAGGCGATTTCAAGCTTGCGGCTGAGGCATACCGGATCAACCTAGCCCACCTGTTTGACCCCATGATGGCCGTCCACACGTCGAACGTGGAACCGCTTCCACACCAGATTACTGCGGTCTATGAATCCATGCTGCCAAGGCAACCGCTACGGTATGTCCTGGCCGACGATCCGGGCGCGGGCAAAACCATCATGGCAGGCCTCTTGATTCGTGAGTTACTGATGCGTGCAGATGCAGCACGCATCCTTATCGTCTCGCCCGGAAGTCTGGTGGAGCAGTGGCAGGATGAGTTGTCCGAAAAATTTGGTCTCAAATTCGGATTGTTCTCGCGCGAGATGGTGGACCAGAGCCGGAGTGGAAACCCATTCGATGAACATGACTTGCTTGTTGCTCGCCTCGACCAACTGTCCCGCAGCGAGGACTTACAGGAGAAGCTCACCAATTCGCGTTGGGACCTGATCGTTGTCGATGAAGCCCATAAGCTATCGGCAACATGGTTCGGCACCAAGATCAATGAGACCAAGCGGTTCAAACTGGGTCAACTGCTGGGGTCAGTCACACGCCACTTCCTGTTGATGACGGCTACTCCGCATAACGGCAAAGAAGAAGACTTCCAGCTTTTCATGTCGCTGCTGGACTCTGATCGCTTCTATGGCAAGTTCCGTGATGGAGCCCACAAGGTTGATGTGAATGACTTGATGCGTCGCATGGTTAAAGAAGACTTGTTGAAGTTCGACGGCACGCGTCTCTTCCCTGAACGGGTTGCCTACACCGCCAACTACAAACTATCCGAAGCCGAAGCCCAGCTTTACAACGACGTGACTACCTACGTCAAAGAAGAAATGAATCGGGCGGATCAGCTCGACGGAAAGCGCAAGGGCACGGTTGGCTTTGCATTAACGTCATTGCAGCGACGCCTTGCATCGAGTCCGGAAGCGATTTACCAGTCTTTGAAGCGCCGTAAAGACAAGCTTAAACGCCGTATCGAAGAAGAAAAGATAAAACAGCGGGGCGGTGGAAAGATTCTTTCCGAGACCTACGAGGCCAAGGCTTCCGAAGACATTTGGGAGACCGCTGACGACATGACTCCGGAGGACTTCGAGGAGTTTGAGGAAGAAGTAGTCGATCAAGCGACGGCAGCCCAAACCATCGCCGAGCTCGAAACCGAAGTCTTTACGCTGGGCCATCTTGAAGAGCAGGCCAAGACCTTGGTTCACTCGGGTCAGGATCGCAAGTGGGAAGAACTTCGCGAGCTCTTGCAGAACACGCCTGAGATGCGCGGCCCTGATGGATTGCAACGCAAGCTGATCATCTTCACGGAGCACAAAGACACACTCAATTATTTGGCCGACCGTATTCGTGGATTACTGGGCAAGTATGAGGCTGTAGTCATCATTCATGGTGGTGTGCATCGCGAGGATCGTCGCAAGGTTCAAGAGCTCTTCCGCAATGACAAGGACACCCGTGTCTTGCTTGCCACGGATGCGGCAGGCGAAGGCGTGAACTTGCAAAACGCGCACTTGATGGTTAACTACGATTTGCCCTGGAATCCAAATCGCTTGGAGCAGCGATTCGGTCGCATCCACCGTATCGGCCAAACGCAGGTTTGTCACTTGTGGAACATGGTTGCCAACGAAACTCGTGAAGGCGATGTGTTCCAAAAGCTCTTTGACAAGATCGAGATAGAGCGCAAGGCCTTGGGTGGCCGTGTGTTCGACATCTTGGGTGAAGTTTTTGATGGCGTAAAACTCAAAGACTTGTTAATCGAAGCAATCCGCTATGGCGAGGACCCAGCCCGCAAGGCGCACCTTCGTGAAGTGGTTGCGACCGCGTTGGAAACTGAGAAGCTTCGCGAGATCATCAAACGCAACGCATTGGCCGAAGAGGTCATGAGCGAAGAGCGGCTCTTCGCGTTGAAGGAGGAGATGGAGAAGGCTGAGGCCAGAAAGCTTCAACCCTATTTCATTCGTTCTTTCTTTGCGCAGGCCTTTGAGCGTTTGGGTGGAGACCTTCGTCCGCGTGGCTCTGGCCGTTACGAAATCACTTTCGTTCCGGCAACTATCCGTGAGCGGGACCGTCAAATTTCTGGTCGCGACCGGCGCAACATGAACCCAGTTGTCTCCAAATACGAGCGAGTTTGTTTCGAGAAGGGTCGTGTTCGCGTGGAGGATAAACCAAACGAGGCTGTTGCAAGTCTGATCCATCCAGCTCACCCGCTCATGCAGTCGGTAGTGGACCTCATGATTGAGCAGCATCGTGGCAAGTTAAAGCAAGGTGCCGTGCTGGTTGATCCAAATGATGAAAGCATTGACCCGAAACTTTTGTTCCTGCTGGATCACTCTGTCCGCGAGGGTGGCGAATCTGGCTTAGTTATATCGCGCCGCTTGCAATTCGTGACCATCGATAGGCACGGCCAGATTTGCAATGCCGGGTGGGCTCCTCACCTGGACTTAAATCCTATCGAACCCAATCAGCGTGCGATGGTGGCATCGGAGATCGATGCCGAGTGGATCAAGAAGGACTTGGAGCAGGCTGCGCTTTCTCACGCATCAGACAAGCTTGTGCCGGAGCACTTTGAGGAAATCAAAGATAGACGCGAAAGGCAGATTGACAAGAACTTGGCAGCGATCCACGAGCGGTTGATCAAAGAAATTGACTACTGGTCCGACCGACACGAAAAACTCAAAACCGATTTACAGGCTGGCAAAGATGTTCGTTTGACATTGGAGAACGTGCGACGCACGATTGATGAATTGACCGTAAGGCTTGAAGTTCGCAGCAAAGCACTGCAAGATGCCAGGCACGTAGTATCCAGCATGCCTATTGTGGTGGGCGGCGCATTGGTGATCCCGGCTGGACTCATCGCCATGAAGAGTGGCGACACTGAGGGTCCGACGTGGACTGCGGATGCTCAGGCACGAGCTAGGATCGAGAAGATCGCGATGGATGCCGTTCGTAAGGCCGAGGAGGCTAAAGGACATCAGGTGATCGACGTATCCGCTGAAAAATGCGGGTGGGACCTGACGGCAATAGTGCCTGTTGCCGATGGCAAGCTTCCCCAAGCGCGTCACATCGAGGTGAAGGGCCGTTCAAAAGGTCAGTCCACTATTACAGTAACGCGAAATGAAATTCTCTATGGTCTCAATCAGGCCGATAAGTTCATCCTGGCAATTGTTATCGTCGATGGCGACGACCACGAAGGCCCCCATTACGTTCGCAACCCATTTACGCAAGAGCCGGATTGGGCTGTGACAAGCATTAATCTAGACCTCGCGTCCCTACTTGAAAGGGCGCAATCAACATGACAACACCCATAAAAATACCCAAGAAGCTGATTGAAGTGGCACTGCCACTGGATGACATCAATGAAGCAACCGCTAGGGAAAAAACCATCCGACATGGTCACCCTTCGTCTCTTCATATGTGGTGGGCGAGGCGGCCACTGGCGGCGGCTCGCGCCATTATCTTTGCACAAATGGTGAACGATCCCGGTTATGAGCGTTCATTGGGCCGTGGTGTCAATAAGAAGCAAGCCCAACACGAGCGCGAACGACTTTTCAACATCATTCGCAAGTTAGTTCTATGGGAGAACACTAACAATGAGCAGGTTCTTCGCGAGGCGCATGATGAAATACGTAAGAGCTGGCGCGAAACCTGTGATTTAAACCGAGGACACCCGGACGCGGCCTCACTTTTTAATCCAGACCTGCTACCTGGATTACATGATCCGTTTGCTGGTGGCGGAGCTATCCCGCTGGAAGCTCAAAGGCTTGGCTTGGATAGCTACGCGTCAGACCTAAACCCAGTTGCGGTCATGATCAACAAGGCGATGATTGACATCCCGCCAAAGTTTGCCAAGAGGCCTCCAATTGGGCCAATACCTAAAGGAGAGAGACAGCAGTCGTTTCCGCAAGAGTGGCCGGGATGCTCAGGGCTCGCTGAAGACATTAGACGCTATGGGTATTGGATCAAGGAACAGGCGGAATCACGCTTGGCAGGCATTTATCCCACCGTGACAGTAACGGCAGAGCAAGCAAAGGGGCGCCCTGAACTCAAACCTTATGTTGGGCAGAAATTGAAGGTCATGGCTTGGATTTGGGCCCGAACGGTCAAGAGCCCAAGTCCTGCACATTCAGGCTGCTATACGCCGCTAATGAAGTCATATCGCCTAGCGAAACGCGATGGCAAAGAGGCTATCCTTGTGCCCAAGATTGAGCCGGGGTCAAAGAGAATCGTGTTTGACGTGAGCTCGACGGACGTGGGTGATGACGACGGCGGGACGGTGGGCAGAACTGGCGCCATTTGTTTGTTTTCCGGGGCGCCTATCCCGTTGAAAGACATCAGAGAGCAGGGCAAAAAGGGTTTGCTCGGCGATCAGTTGGTGGCAATCGTAGCTGAGGGGAAGGGGCGGCGGATTTACCTCCCCGCTAGTTTGGAGCAAGAGAGGATCGCCAATGCTGCTGATCCCGGCGAATATCCAAACGCTGAAATAGAGCATTGGTCCGGATGCACCAATTCCGTGGTCTATGGTCTAGACACTTTCGGCAAGCTTTTTACTAAGCGACAAGCAGCGACTCTCGTTGCGTTTTCCGATCTGATAGCAGATGCATCAACCAAAGCGAGAACTGATGCTCTAAAAGCAGGCTTGAAGGAGGGCGATGAGCTAAGCGCCGGTGGTCGCGGCGCCAAGGCGTATGCGCAGGCAATTGCCGTCTATCTGTCGTTTGCTTTGGACAAGATGGCTGACCTAGGGAACAACCTAGTTCGATGGGAGCCGATCGCTCAGTGCCCGCGTCAGCTCTTTGGTAAGCAGGCAATTCCGATGGTTTGGGATTACGCGGAAGCAAATCCACTTTGCAGTAGTTCTGGGTCATGGGAGGTATTTGTCGACGGTATATCCAAAGCTTTTTCTAAGTCTTTTGACAATGCTGCGAATGTAAATTCTGGCACTGTCAGCCAGGCTGATGCACAGACTCAGTCTATTTCAGCGATGAAAGTTGTTTCAACTGATCCGCCTTATTACGACAACGTTCCATATTCCAATCTATCTGATTTTTTTTACATTTGGATGCGTCGAAATTTACGGTCCATTTACCCAGATATCTTTTCGACGAAAGTGGTTCCGCGAAGTGAGGAGTTGGTGGCGACCGCTTCAAGGCACGGGGGGAAGGATGAAGCCGAAATATATTTCGTCGAGGGTATGACGCTTGCGATGCGGAATTTGGCGCAGAAAGCGCATCCCTGCTTTCCTGTGACTATCTACTACGCATTCAAGCAGTCCGAAACCTCAGACGGAGGAACTGTAAGCAAAGGTTGGGAGACGTTCATTCAGTCAGTCATTCGAGCGGAATTTTCAATCGTTGGAACGTGGCCAATTCGAACGGAAAATGCCAGTCGGATGCGAGGGCAGGGCTCAAATGCATTGGCGTCTAGCATTGTCCTAGTATGTCAAAAGAGATCGGTAGAAGCGGCAACAATCTCGCGTAAGGAGTTCTTGCGCGAGCTTAAAGACGAGCTTGCTGAGGCCGTAGACGCGATGATCGGGGGTGCGGAGGGTATATCACCAGTTGCCCCAGTGGATTTAGCGCAAGCAGTAATCGGTCCTGGCATGGCAATTTTTTCGAAGTATTCGGCAGTTCTGGAAGCGGATGGAAGCCCCATGTCTGTTCACACCGCGTTGACGCTGATTAACCGCATGCTCACCGAGGGAACAGATGACTTTGATGCCGATACGCAGTTCTGTTTGGGTTGGTTTGATGAGCAAGGCTGGGCTGCAGGCGATTTTGGAAAGGCCGACGTGCTAACGAGAGCCAAGGGCACGTCCGTAGATCATGTCAAGAGCGCTGGTGTTGTTGAAGCGGCGGGTGGAAAGGTTCGTCTGTTGAAGCCAACAGAATATCCAGCGGATTGGTTACCCGAAAACGACAACAACACGCCGGTTTGGGAAGCTCTGCACCAAATGATCCGACAGCTTCGTTCAGCAGGCGAGACGGCATCAGGATCATTGCTTGCTGGGATGCCCCAAAGGGCTGAACCTATTCGAAATCTAGCCTATCGCCTCTACACCTTATGTGAACGAAAAGGATGGGCAGACGATGCACGCGCTTACAACGAACTGATTACATCTTGGCCTAGCATTGAAGCTGCTTCGCATGAGAAGGGTCACTACGGTTCACAAGCCAATCTGGAAATCTAAGGGAGAAAAACAATGGCTCTTAAACCTTGGCGAGAGATCGCCGTCCCTCACGAAGATGTATTGAAGGGCACATTCCAACAAGCTGAGTTCGCCGCAGACATCTCCAAAGTGCATCAGGGTATCGCTACACCTGAATATCAAGACGCGGCGCTGTTTTTTCAACGGACCTTCATTACCGAAGGCATGCGTCTCTTGCTTGATTCTGTGGTCAGGCGGCTCGCGGGTAAGGGCGGCGATCCGGTTGTGCAGTTGCAAACTGCATTTGGCGGCGGCAAGACCCACACCCTTTTGGCTGTTTATCACTTGGCGAAGGGAGTGACCCCGGCCAGCAAAATGCAAGGCATTCCGCCGATCCTGGACGCGGCAGGTATCACCGAGCTTCCCAAAGCCCGAGTAGCAGTCCTTGATGGCGTTGATTTGCTTGACCTTGCGAGCAAGCCTCGCGTCCATGGCAAGACCACTGTCAAAACCATATGGGGCGAGATGGCGTGGCAGTTAGGCGGCGAGGTAGCTTTTGCAAAGCTTATGGAAGCCGACCGCGACGGCACAGCTCCCGGCAAGAGCGTGCTGGCCGACATCATCGGCGGCAGCGCTCCTTGCATCATTTTGATGGACGAGTTGGTCCGCTATGTTTCGCAGTTCGAGGAGGGCAAGACTCTCTCTGGTGGCACCTACGACACGCAGCTTTCATTTATTCAATCGCTCACCGAAGCATTGAAGGCAGTTCCCAATGCGATTTTGTTAGCCTCACTGCCGTTCTCTGATCGAGAGGCTGGCAGTCAGCAAGGAGTGAAGGCATTGCGTGCTTTGGAGCACTACTTTGGCCGTGTGCAGGCGTTGTGGAAGCCAGTGGCTACGGAAGAGGCTTTTGAGATCGTCCGCAGGCGTTTGTTTGCCAATGTCTCCGACCGGCTCGGCGCAGAAGAGGTGTGCCGTGCATATGCTGACTACTACACAGCGAATGCGGGTGATTTCCCACCAGAGACGCAGGAGAGTATTTACTTGGAGCGGTTAAAGCATGCCTATCCAATTCATCCAGAGGTCTTCGATCGTCTCTATGAGGACTGGTCTTCGCTGGACAATTTCCAACGCACTCGCGGAGTGTTGAAGCTCATGGCTAAGGTGATCCATCGCTTGTGGACCACCGGCAACAACGATTTAATGATTCAACCAGGCAGTCTGCCGCTGTTCGACTCAGATACTCGCAATGAAGCGATCTACTACCTGCCGCAGGGCTGGGACCCGGTTCTTGAACGCGACATCGACGGAGAACGGGCAGCGACCACAGAACTCGATAACGCCCGTCCGCTCTTTGGATCAATTCATGCATGCCGCCGCATTGCTCGCGCAGTTTTCTTGGGCTCCGCACCTGACGCCGGAGCCGTTGGCGGCGCAAAGCACCATCGGGGCATCGAACTTGAACGATTGCTATTGGGCTGCGCCCAGCCTGGCCAAGTTCTCGGTCATTACAAGGACGGTGTGCGTGCATTGGTAGACCGCCTGCAATATCTCAACAGTGCCAACAACCGATATTGGTTTGACACGCGGCCCAATCTTCGCCGCGAAATGGAAGACCGCAAGCGTCGCTTTGACCTACGTGAAGACGTGTATCCCTTTATAAAGGACAAACTGCGTTTTGCTAATGGTGTATTTGGTGGTGTCCATGTGTTTACGCCGTCATCAGACGTGCCGGATGATTGGCAGCTTCGCCTTGTGGTGTTACCACCCGAGGCGACATTCAGCAAGGGTGCACAGTCACCCGCGATTGATGCTGCAAGTGCCATCTTGAAGGGCCGTGGTGATCAACCACGCCAAAAGCAAAACAGGCTTATCTTTCTCGCCCCCGACACTGACAGCATTCCGCGTTTGAAGGATCAAGTGACTTCATCGCTTGCCTGGAAGTCCATCGTTGATGACGTGAAGGAGGGGCGGCTCAACCTTGATGGACACCAAACCAAGCAGGCATCAGCCAGCCTTGATCAGGCCAACGAGGCATTGGGTCGAATGGTGCGCGAAACTTTCAAGTGGCTGCTGGCACCGTTGCAAGAGGCCAAACCGGGTAAGGGCATTGGCGAGGTCCAGTGGGACCATTTTCAGATCAATCCGGCTGCGCAAAATCGAACAGAGGAGATCGAGAAGGTTCTCAAAGAGCATGAGTTGCTAATCACCGAATGGGCACCGATCCACTTGGCAAAGATGCTGCAAACGTGGTTTTGGAAGGACGACGCAACCGCAGTGGGTGCGCTGGATACGTGGCAAAAAACGTGCTGCTATCTCTACCTGCCAAGATTGCGGGAAGCGGACACGCTTCGTGCCACTATTGCGGCGGGTGTCGCTTCGCGTGACTTTTTCGGCATGGCCTATGGCCGCGAAGAGGGCAATTTCCAAGGATTCAATTTCGCACACAGCACGACTCCCATCCTTGACGGGTCATTGCTACTGATCGAGCCAAAGGTTGCTGCTTCATACGCTGAAAAGCTTGCGCAGGAGGCCGCCGAACGCGATGCGAAAACCAAGGGCGATAAATCGGATGGAAGCGGCTCAGCGGGCGGCTCCAGGGGTGAAAGCACTGGCGGGACATCTACAACATCATCAGGGACTGGCGGTGGCTCCGTTGGGGGCTCGGGCGGCGTTTCAACCGGCACAGGAACAAGCACCGGATCGGGCGGCACAGCATCAAGCAAAAAGACCATGTTTTTCGGTTCGGTGGAGCTCGATCCGATCAAAGCCAAGTTGCAATTCTCTGATGTTGCCGAAGAGGTGTTGATGCTCTTCACGCAGAAACCAGGTGTGAAGGTTCGAATTTCTGTGGAGATCGAAGCCGAATCCTCAAGCGGATTCGATGATGGTATTCAGAGAGCGGTTCGCGAAAACTGCGACCAGTTGAAGTTTAAGAACCGCGCATTTGAAGACTAGGGATTAAGCGTAAGTAAATGCAATAAAAAAGTAGCAGGGGGATAGCATGGCACCTTTTTCAGTTTGGGTTGTGTCGGTGGGCTTGATCACGGAGCTTCTGGCGCTCGCTGGTGCTCTGGCAACAATAGCGTTAGGGCAAGCCCAGTGGTTGGATGGTGACTTAAAGGTTGTTGCCGTCTGCATTCTGTTCGGTGGCTTAGGCGGTGTGACCTATTGCCTGCGTGGCGTTTATCTCAATGCCTGTGTGAGAAAGACGTGGGATGTGGGCTGGCTCCCGTGGTATCTGCTCCGGCCAATCGTCAGTCTCGTTCTTGGTGGCGTGAGCTACCTGTTTGTTAAATCTGGTTTGTTGCTTTTAGGGGCCTCCCAAGACCAGGTTGGAAGTCAACTTGGAATATGGGCCATGGCCTACATCGCAGGCCTCAATGTGGACCGGTTTCTAGCCAAAATTGAGGATATTGGATCGACGGTTTGGGGCGTCGAACCTTCGCGGCAATCAAAGCCGGAGGAGAAGCCAGTGGTTCCATCGCCGTCCAAGGATTGATTGATGGCGACTATTCATTTTTTAAACGTGCGCGAAGGTGATTGCATATTGGTCCAGCACAACAGCGGCAGGGTTTCAATGATCGATATTTCGTGTGGTAATTTGTCCGCTCAGGAAGAGTCAACAAACAAGTTGTTTAAGTTGGCCGGTCTAGCGAACTCGGGTGGCGGCGGAAACTTCAATATGAAGGCCTATCCAACAAAGCCGCAGGACTACCTTGATCAGATTGGCGTAACAAAAATTTGGCGTTTTATCCTGACCCATCCAGACATGGACCACCTTGATGGTTTCAACGCTTTGATGGATGAGTTTTCCGTCTACAACTTTTGGCATTCCGGCGCGGATAAGCCCAAGCCTGACTTTGGAGGCTTCAATGGCTACAAGGAAGAAGACTGGGATCGGTATGCGAAGGTTCGCGATGAAAAGGAACCGGACACTAAAATTATCAACGTCTTGGCGGGCAGTTCGTTCAAGTATGCGAACGAAGATGACAATGGCGGAAGCGGTGACGGGCTGCATGTCATTGCCCCGACTCGCCAATTAGTAGATGACGCTAACGAAAGCGAAGATTTCAACGATTGCTCGTATGTAATCATCTACCGCACCGGGGGATTCAAGATCATATTCACCGGAGACTCGCATGATGCGACGTGGGAACACATCTTGGATAACCATGCAGAGGAGGTCGCCAACTGCGACTTGCTCATTGCACCACACCACGGTCGCGACTCTGGCCGGTCATGGGATTTCTTGGATGTTTTGAAGCCACGGCTGACACTGTTTGGTGTCGCCAAGTCAGACCACCTTGCTTATGGCGCCTGGACCAGTCGGGGTCTCGACAAAATAACAAACAATCAAGCAGGCAATGTTGTTCTCGATATCGTTGGCGATCAGATGCATGTTTATGTTGAAAATGACGCATACGCCGAATCCAGAAACGCTGGAGACAACACCAGAAATTTGTTGGGTTATCGAACGCTGGGGTGTTTGCAAGCAAGGGTGTAAGGTGCTGTAGCAGACACCCGTAATCTATTTCAAGTGTCAAAGCAAAATTCACTTCACAACTATGGGTGAAAAGAAACGGAAGCTTCCAGAGTTTTTGGTAGGCGTCATAAGCGAGGAGGCTTATTTGAGGTGGCTCGCCCGAAAGGCAATGGCGCATGTCAAGCGTGACCGTAAGCGGGGAATGTCAACAGTTGAAGGAGTGATTTACCGCGATGCGATCCATGGCGCGGTCTTACAAAGCCAAGGCCTCGATGCCTACACCGGCGAGCAGCTTGACTGGCATTTGATCAGCCAATACAACAACGATGACTCAAAAGAAGGACGGCACCATTACAAGGCTGGCTTCGCACTGCTGCCTACGGTGGACCATATCGAGGCATCATCCAGTTCGGCTTCATTCTTAATCTGCGCTTGGCGCACCAATGATGCTAAGAATGATTTAAGCCACGCTGGATTTATAGAACTTTGTAAAAGAGTGCTGATCCACGAGGGATATCGCTTAGAGGGTCCTGATTTTTAACGCTTTCCTACACGGTCAACTGATGTGCCGTGGAAGGATTTTCTGATCAGCGAATTCAAAAGCCGTCGTCTTCGGTTCCGAAGCGTTTATGGGAATGGGAATTTCCAAGGTCTGACCCCATACGATTGGGGCGGTCATTGAACACGGCACCGAGACCAGTGGCCATGTTACCCATTCGGGTGCTTCCATCGGTGCTAAAGCTGCTTCCCATTTGAGTGAAGGTCGAACCATCCGATCCCACAGTGGTCGAACCCATCCGTGTGTAAATGGTGCCATTCGACGAAATGGTCGTGTTGTCAGAGACTTTCTGCAAAGTCTCACCACTGTCAGAAATTGCTTGTCGCCCGAATATTTGCCAAAAAGACATTTGATTCTCCAAAGAACCGTGACACCAGCGCGAAACTTTTACCTCAATGAAACTAGGCAGGGTGTGGTCACATCACCTTGATTGACGTCATTTTGCGCTTAATCCTGCTTTACTCAAAATTGAAGCACATTCCATATGGCTAATCTAAAACCGACTTCTATTACTTTCAGTGAGTTTCATGATTTGGTATGGCGTGAGTCAAGGTCAAAGTTGACAGGCCTTTCGGGAATCTCTGACGTTGCCATTGGCAATCTGTAGATCAAAGGGTCTACGACTTTAGCCGCCACTAGTGTGTCGGGTAAAAAACGTGGCAATCGCAAAACAATGCCTCTACCGATGCGGCTATCGGCATCAGTTTTTCTTCTTCCCGTTCAACCGGGCTGCGAGTGTGTTCGGTCGAAGCTTCGCATAGGCTTTCAGCATCTCTTGCGACGTATGGCCGGTTATGGTCATGATTTCGGTATCAGACAGGTCCGTAGTTTCGAAAATCCGGGACACCGCCTCGTGCCGAAGGTCGTGGAAGTGTAAGTCTTCAACCCCTGCACGTTTAACCACACGCCTCCAAGCCTTTGACAGCGTCGAACTATCTTTCCATTGATGGAATATACGGGTCTCACCTTCGACCTTAAATGCCTCCATCCCATTGAGGGCGGTTACAGCCACCTGGGAAAGAGGGACCTGCCTAAAAACGCTGGTCTTGACATTTGTGGCTGGGATATCCCAAGCCTCCCGTTTGTAGCTCACGTCCTTCCACTCTGCTTTGAGAATTTCTTGCATTCGGGCTGCGGTAGCCAAGGCAAAGTCCATCAAATAGGACCACTCTTTCTGTTTCACGTAGCCGCGCCTGAATGCATCTCTGATTTTTGCCTCTTCACCGTCTTCAAGTCTGCGATCTCGCTTGCCTGCCCATGCGCTTGGGATGTCAAGCATCAAGAAGAGATTCGGATCGAGATGGAAATGGTTTTTTACGGCGGTCCAAATCAACACCTTTTTCAAGACGAAGAAGTGTCTTCTGACTGTTGATTTCGAATAGAGCTTTTGTTCGCCGTTTTTGTCCAGCCCTCCATCGAAATACGGGTGAATCTTTTTACGCTTCTGAAACGGGATCGGTGTTTCCAAGAATCTATCTATCCAACCTTGTATCCGAGCGTTGGTGATGCTTGCAATCTCAAACGCACCCAAGTCATGCACGATGGTGGCGATTGCTTGGCGTTCGTGCTCGGCAACCTTGGATTCATCTTCGTCGCCATTGCCCTCGATGTGTTCGACGCTAGTCTTGACCTTGCGTGCCTCAGCCTTTGCTTGCGCCTCTTTGGTCATTGGCCGCGCTTTAGCGACGTAGATGGCTGCGGCCTCGGCCAAGGTCAAAGTTTCTGCTGTTCGTGAAACGTTCCCACGGTTGTCGATTGTGCTTTCAACCCTGTTCATCCAAGCCTTGGCTTCGGACTCTTTCTTGAAGGTCCGGCTCATTGCGCCTTTCTTTAGTCCGGTGCCTTTACGTCTATGAATGCGCACGTCGTAGCGTGCCGATCCGTCTTTGACTATTCGCTTCTTGATGGCTCCCATGTAACTTTCCTAACACTCGGTGAGATATTGGTGAGATGAAAGCCGCTATGATGTCATAAAGATAATGTAAGTTGTTGATTTTATTGATTTGACCATTAACCTTCTAAGCTGTGGGTCGGGGGTTCGATCCCCTCCGGGCAGGCCAATCGATCAAATCACATCGTCTCACATCCTCTCAAAACCCGCATGTTTCTTAGCATAGCGGGTTTTTTGTTGCCTCATCCAGTGTCAGGCGGTAACATGACATACCGCCAAAAAAGCGGTATTTTCGGCGGTATCTTCAAGTGCCGTCAATTGACATACCGCCAAAGGATGCAATATGGCTTTGACCGATACCTTCGTTAAGAACGTCAAGCACACCGGCTCATCCGCTGGTGACAAGCACACGGACGGCGCGGCCATGTACCTGTTGGTGAACGCAGGCGGCAAGTACTGGCGCATGAACTACCGCTTCGCTGCCAAACGCAAGACGCTTGCGCTGGGCGTCTACCCGGCTGTATCTCTCGCCAAGGCCCGACAGAGGCGCGACAAGGCGCGGGAACTGCTGGCTGATGGCGTGGACCCAAGTACCGCCAAAAAAGGCGCGAAGCAAGCCCAAGCTGCCGCCGCCGCGAATACTTTTGAACTGGTGGCGCTGGAATTTCTGGCAACCAAGGCCGACTCATGGACCCCGACGTATGCCGCCAAGTGGTTGCGGGGCATGAAAAAGGACTTGTTCCCGTACGTTGGGTCATTGCCGCTTGCGTCAATCACGCCACCGATGTTGCTTGATGCACTGCGCAAGTGCGAAAAGCGGGGGGCTATCGAATCAGCCCATACCTTGCGTCAGACCGCTGGGCAGGTGTTCCGGTACGGCATTCAGACCGGCAGATGCGAGCGCAGTCCTTCGACCGACCTTCAAGGTGCTCTGAAACCCGTGAACACAAAGCATATGGCGGCGATCCTGGAGCCGGTCAAGGTGGGCGAACTGATGCGTTCGATTTCGGCGTACTCTGGACAGCAATCGACGAAGACCGCGCTAATGTTGTCGGCTTTGCTGTTCCAGCGCCCTGCCAACATCAGGCAAATGGAGTGGTCTTGGATTGATCTTGATAACGCTATGTTGCTCGCTCAATTGGTTGACATTGAATTTACTGGCGACACGGAGTTTGGCGTTAGTATTTGCCATGGTGGTTGAGCTTTCTTGGCTTTGCGGTTGTTGAAGTCA
>Ga0214250_1000060_pt1 | contig 50491 bp, 38 predicted proteins | sample TroBogypolimnion_35_FD_153088 | JGI IMG/M metagenome (GOLD analysis project Ga0214250, IMG submission 153088) | Freshwater microbial communities from Trout Bog Lake, WI - 29JUN2009 hypolimnion | ecosystem: Environmental > Aquatic > Freshwater > Lake > Hypolimnion/Profundal zone | place: Trout...
GTGCCGTCGGGAAGTGGCGAATTGGAAGGAATATAGAGACGTATCCTGTCGCCTGGCAGAAACTTTACAAAAAAGTCTGTCGGCCTTTTATACGGCGGTATTTCCGCGGTAGCCTGAAACCATTTCAGGCCAGTACGATTTTCATGGCTATAAGGGTGTTGATCCCGCAGCCATACCACCTTTATCCATAAACCCGGCCGCCATTCAGTGGGAATGCCGCCCATACAGCACATAAATTCCTGGCCCCCCACATAGGGTGCGTCCTCTTCTTTAGGGTCTATACTTGGGCCGCCGCTGCTGGAGCGCCCATCCAGACTAGAAACCGAAAATCTTATTATGCCGGACGTGGTGTAGTTGTAGACGCCGACATTAGTCGGAGGGGGCTCAGGTCTTACAGTGCAACTGCTGGCAGCAAGACAGCATGCAAGCAGCAGTAAACAACGATAACGGTCAAACAAGATGTGGTACATGTTTCCCTCCATTTCTTTAGTAGAAGATCAAATAGCTTTAAAAAATATCCAAAAAGATATTATTCATCTGAAATCACAGGTTAATAATCAACAATCTGTCGTCCGGAAAGTGCTTTGCCCAACGAAACCCGCTATCCTGCTGTGGGATATCCTGATTCATGGTTTTCCCCCTTCTTCCTGGTTGCCGGATGCCTTTCGCGCACGTTCTTTATCTGCCCGTTCACGGTCGCGCTGTACACGCCATACCAGTTCTTCGGCCAGATCGGCATTGCGTTTGACATCAGGGATGCCTTGCACGATATAGGGATCGTTGTCGGCTGGCTTAATACTGGGCTCTTCATACGTGCCGTCGGGAAGTGGCGAATTGGAAGGAATATAGAGACGTATCCTGTCGCCAGGCAGAAACTTTACAAAAAAGTCTGTTGGCCTTTTATACGGCGGTATTTCCGCAGTAGCCTGAAACCATTTCAAGCCAGTACGATTTTCATGGCTATAGGGGTGTTGATCCCGCAACCATACCACCTTTATCCATAAACCCGGCCGCCATTCAGTGGGAATACCGCCCATGCAGCACATAAATTCATGGCCACCAATATAGGGTGCATCCTCTTCTTTAGGGTCTATACTTGGGCCTCCGCTGCTGGAGCGCCCATCCAGACTAGAAACCGAAAATCTTACTATGGCGGCCGTGGTGTAATTGTAAACGCCGACATCAGTCGGAAGGGTCTCAGGTCTTACAGTGCAACTGCTGGCGGCAAGACAGCATGCAAGCAGCAGTAAATAACGGTAACGATCAAACAGGATGTGGTACATGTTTTCCTCCATTTCTTTAATAGAAGATCTGAAATCTTATAGAAATATCCCAAAATATGTTATTCAGTAGAAATACAGGGTAAAAAATCACTCAATTTGAATGTCAGTCGCATCCAGTACTTGTTAATTCCTAACACGATGACTACATCCGGTCAAGTGCATATACCCAAAAAGAAGCAAAGACACCGTGATACTCCACTTATATGGAATTATTCCAGAGCATTTGCCGGACAAAAAATATTCTCTGCCCCTCGATAGATCCTGCGAAAAATAAATACCTCCACTTTTTTCATTACCCATCTTCATGCCCCGTCTGCAGGAATAGACCCCTTGCCCCTGGAACCCGGAATGATTAGGTGGGTATCAATGATACCGGAAATATTTTCCCCGGATGCACTGCAGAAGAAGCGGCAACGGATGTATGACAATCAGGACATCTCTCGCATCGCCCTTCAGGCAATACATCCCAGCCCTCATACTTCAAAAAAGGAGGAAGACATGAAAGAACAGGAAACAGCGATGGTTTTAGCCTCATTAGCGGCAGATTCTCTCGCCCTTGGAGCACACTGGATCTACGATACCGATGAAATCGACCGGAAGATCGGACGAGTCGACAGACTGCTTGCCCCTCTGCCCGACTCCTATCATTCAACCAAGAAAAAAGGTGATTTCACGCATTATGGTGATCAGGCCCTGGTCCTTCTTGAATCCCTGGCGGAAAACCGTGGGTTCTCCCCGGCCGGTTTCTCTCGGGCCTGGCGTGCGCTCTTTGCGAATTATCACGGGTATATCGACAAGGCGACAAGCCAGACTCTGGACAATATAAAGCACCAGCTGGCGCCTGATCGATGCGGATCACCGTCGTCGGATCTTGGCGGAGCCGCCCGGATCGCCCCACTGCTCTTCTTTTTCAGAGAAGACCGGCAGGAACTCCTTACAGCTGTGCGGCAGCAGACTGCCATGACCCACAACAACCCAGCCACCCTGGCTGGTGCCGAATTCATAGCCAAAAGCGCCTGGAACGTGCTTGAGGGATATGATCCGGTCGCGGCCATGGAAAATGCCCTGGAGGAGGGAGTAGCGGATATTGATCTGGATCTGCGCATCAGGAGCAGTCTTGACTCCGCCGGTCAGGACACCAGAACGGCGATCAAAAAGTTCGGGCAGATGTGCGGCATCGCAGCGGCCCTGCCAGGAGCAATCCACCTGATCGCTTCATATCCGGACGATCTGCAAACAGCCCTGATCGAAAATGTCATGGCCGGCGGCGATTCGGCGGCACGGGGCATGGTTGCCGGCATGATTCTGGGCGCTCACATGGGATTGCAGTCGATTCCTGAAGACTGGGTGACGGGAATGGCACAGTTCGCCCGCATTTCGGAAATATTGGGAACGGATTTACTCTTTCATGGAATTATAGCAGATCCACTGTGAGATTGCTGCAAGGCTATCCCTAACCTGCAAGAGGCCTGCTCTGCAGGTTTTGCCTGCTGCATCCTGCCTCGCAGAATGTCTCTGCAAAGCTGCGGTTTGAATACTTCAAGGGCATGCCTCCTCTTCTGGCGTTGAACTTTCTTTTTTTCCTGTGTATAGATACAGTTTATAGTGTGCTTTTGCACATATTACATTGTGGTATACCCGTGCCGGGCAGATGACGGTATCCGAGATGCCGGCACGGCTAAAAGAGAGGAAAGACAATGCCGAAGAAAGTAGTCATAATCGGAGCAGTAGCCTTGGGACCGAAAGTCGCCTGCAGGCTGCGGCGTCTGGATTGCGATGCCGAAATCACCATGATCGACAGGGACGATTTGATATCGTACGGCGGATGCGGAATTCCCTATTATGTCGGCGGAGACGTCAACGAGATCGAAGATCTCTGTTCAACGGCATCCCATGCCCGCAGAGACGCTGAATTCTTCCGGACCGCCAAGGGGATCGCCATCCTGACCCGAACGGAGGCCCTTGCCATTGACAGGAAAGGGAAACGGGTGAAAATCAAGCGCCTGCAGGACGGCAGGGAGGAGCACCTGAACTACGATACTTTGGTTATTGCCACAGGTTCCACCCCTGTCCGTCCGCCATTTCCGGGGGCGGATCTCCCCAGTGTCCGCATCGTCTCCAATCTCCATGATGCCCAGGCCGTGAAGGATCTTCTCAAGCAGGGAAAGGTCGGACGGGCGGTAATCGTCGGGGCCGGGGCCATCGGCATCGAACTGGCCGAGGCCATGACCGACCTCTGGGGTGTGGAAACAACCATCATCGAGATGGCCGATCAGGTCCTTCCCATGGCTCTAGGCAAGACCATGGCCGGAATCGCCAAACGGCAGATGGAGGAGCATGGCGTGAAAGTGCTGCTCTCGGAGCGGGTTGTCCGCATCGGCGAGGTCCCGGATACAGGCAGCCTGCGGGTCGAAACCATGTCAGGGACCCTTCCGTGCGATCTCGTGGTGCTGTCCACCGGCATCAGACCCAACTCCATGCTCGCCTCGGAGGCAGGTCTGGCCGTGGGACGATCCGGCGGAATCCTGGTGGACAGCCGGTTGCGGACCAGCGATCCGGATATCTATGCGGGCGGGGACTGCATCGAGTTACGCCATCTGATCAGCGGCGAAAACGTGATCATGCCGCTGGGGTCCCTGGCCAACCGGCAGGGACGAATCATCGCCGCCAATATCCATGGCGGCGGCAGCCTGTTCACCGGCACCGTCGGCACTTTCTGCCTCAAGGTCTTTGATCTCGGCATCAGCAAGGCCGGAATGACCTTCCGCCAGGCCCGGGCCGCAGGTTTTGATCCGGCCTTCGCGGTAGTCTCGCAAACGGATCACGCGCATTTTTATCCGAGCGCCCATCTGATGTATATGACCCTGATTGCGGATCGCCAAAGCCGGAAGATCCTGGGCATCGAGGCTGCAGGCAAAAACGGCGCCGCGGTCAAGGCCCGCGTTGACGCGGTGGCGGTACTGCTTCGGCACGGTATCGACGTGGACGATATCTGCTGTCTGGAAACAGGGTATGCCCCGCCTTTTTCATCGGCCATGGATGTCGTCAATAACGCAGGGAACGCCCTCGACAACATCCTCACCGGCAGGAACAAGCCTATCGGTGCGGCTGAATTCATCGAAAAATTCCAGTTGGGTGAAGTGCTGGTTCTGGACGTCCGCGAGGCGGCCACGGCAGCACCCTTTGTACATGCCTACAATGAGAAATGGCTCAATATCCCGCTGCAGGAATTGCGGGCCCGGATCGCTGAGATCCCACGCGATACGCTCATCTGCCTGCTCTGCGACACCGGCCCGCGTTCCTACGAAGCGCAGGTTATCCTCGATGCTGCAGGGATCACGGACACCCTGAACCTGCAGGGCGGCTATGCGATGATACTGGCTTCCGGCCTGGCCCTTCTGTGACAGGACAGCACCCATCCGCCCGGCCTGGCTGATCCCGCCCGGGCGGATGAAATTATTCCCCGAAGATATCGGCGCCTTTGACGGCCTTGGCAGCCCGTGCCAGGTGTTTCCCGTGCCGTTTACTCAATGCCAGCACCTCGGCGCTTACTCCTCCATTCTTCATATCAATATCCGCCGACCTCCCGTATGGCCCCCAATGCAGGCCGCCATGTTTATAATCAGCGGTCATCTTAGGCAAAGGCACGATCAACAGGCCCAATTCGGCAAAATTGTTCAACATCGACAACATGGTCAGCTCACAGCCTCCTCCGCCGCCGCCAAAGCCGCCGCCGGAGACGAAAACCCCGCCAACCCTGCCATTCAGCGAATTCTTCATCCAAAGTCCAGAGCATACGGTATCGATCAGCTTTTTCATCCGCCAGTCCATACCGCCCATATGGACAGGGCTGCCAAAGAGAATTCCGTCGCTTGCGATAAAATCATCGGCTGTGACCTCTTCTGCCTTTTTGACAAGAGCAGTCATTCCAGCAACCTCCCTCACGCCTTCTGCCGCTGCTGCGGCCATCTTTTCGGTACTGCCGTAATCACTTGCATAGGCTATCAATATCGTTCCCATTCTCTTCTCCATTCGTTGAGTTTGACGCCCTGAGCTTTCTGCACAGCCCCATCAGGCAATGCAGCTCATCATCAGTCAGGGCGTCCATGGCCCTGACTATCCTCCGGACATGACCGGGGAAGCAGTCCCTGATCATCATCTCACCCGCAGGCGTGAGCCGAACCGTGAAAAACCGCCGATCATCTCTCTTCTGCTCCCGCAAAACCAAGCCCCGTTTCTCCAGGTTTCCGACGACCATGGTGATATTGCCGCTGCTCTTCAGAATCCTGCCCGCGATTTCCTTCTGACACATCGGACCAAGGTGGTACAAGGCTTCCAGGACCCCGAACTGGCTTACGGAAAGCCCCATCGCATCAAGCTCTCCATGCACCATAGACGAAACCCTGTCTGCAGACCGCATGAGCCCGATAAAGGCATCGAGAGCCAACTTCTCCTTTTCGCTGCCTTTATATCGCGTCATACTCCTCTCCGTTCTGCACATCCGCGCGTGAATAGTTTAACGTTAAACTATTCACGGTCCCCACCCCTGTCAAGCACTGCGACCAGAAGCGAAGAACATATTGTTGATCTTCCTTTTGATGTTTATCGTACCCTGAAACGCGGCTGACAGGCCAGCCGCTATCATCCTTCCTCCAAGCAGGTTTTATGACAGACACGATCCTTGAAACACGGGAACTGGCCAAGGCCTATACCCTTGAAGACCGGACTATCCGGATCCTGGATGCGCTCTCGCTTACCATCTCCGCAGGAGAATTTGTCGTGATCACCGGGGACAGCGGCAGCGGGAAGACGACCCTTCTGACCCTGCTCTCAGGCCTTGACCGGCCGACCTCGGGCCGCGTCATTCTTGCGGGTCAAGATATCACCGATCTGAGCGAGGACCATCTGGCTCGCCTGCGCAACGAGCAGATCGGCTTCGTTTTTCAGGCCTTTCACCTGGTGCCTTCCCTGAACGCCGTGGAAAATATCATGTTTCCGGCCGAGCTCAAAAAAGACCGGCAGGCGGCGGACAAGGCAGCCAGGCTTCTTACCCGCGTCGGTCTCTGGGAGAGGCGGCACCACTTTCCCGAACAGCTTTCCGGCGGTGAAAAACAACGGGTGGCCATCTGCAGGGCCTTGATCAATAACCCCGGCATCCTCTTTGCCGATGAACCCACAGGCAATCTTGACTCAAAAAACAGCGAGGCCATCGTCGATCTGCTCACCGAGCTCCAGCGCGAGCAAAAGACGACTCTGGTTCTGGCCACCCACAGCACTGCCATTGCCGGGCGGGCCCAGAGAATCATCAGACTCAGAGACGGCCGCCTCTGCGACCTGAAGCGATCATGATGCTCCATCTGCGTTTTCTGTTGAGAGAGCTGGTCCAGGCCAGGAGACAGGCGGCGGTTTTTGTCCTCTGCGTGGCGCTGTCGCTCTTCTCGATGGTGGCTCTGAACAGCTTCAGAAATACCGTTCAGGGCGTTGTGCTAGGCGATGCCCGCAGCCTGCAGGGAGGAGACATCCTCATCCACTCTCATTACCCGTGGAGTCCGGCCCTTGCGCAGGCGGCAGCTGGCCTGGAACAGAACGGCAAGGTCCGGGCAGTCAGGATGTACGAATGTTATTCGGTAATCCGGCCAACGGCTGGTGACCGTACCCTGCTGACCCGGTTAAAAATTGCAGAACCCGGTTATCCTCTGTACGGCAAGGTGACGCTGCAGTCGGGACGCCCCCTTGAGACTGTCCTCACAGCGGGCAACGTTGTTGCCGAGCGTGAAGTCCTGGAACGGCTTGGCCTGAAGGTCGGCGATCAGGTGCATATCGGCAATGCAGTGCTGACCATAGCCGATATCATTACCCATGAACCCGATCGGCCGGTGGAACTCTTCGCCCTCGGTCCCCGGATTTTAATCCCGGCAGCGAATCTGGACCAGCTGCAGCTCATCGGAAAAAGCAGCCGCGTTGACTACGGCATCCTGCTCAAGGTTCAGCACCAGGAGGACATCAAGACGATTGCGGCAGAACTTGCGAAAAAGGCGGACCCGGACCAGGAACAGGTTGCAACAGCCCTGAGCACCCGGCCGCAAGTGAAGGTCTTCTTCGACAACCTGTTTTTCTTTCTGTCTTTGATTTCTCTCTTCACCCTGCTGCTGGCGGGCATCGGCATGCAGACCTCTCTTGCCGCTCTGTTGCGCGAAAAGAGGAAGACGCTGGCTATCATCAAATCCCTGGGCGCCCCCGGCGGATTCCTCTTTTTAAACTATTTTGCCCTCATCCTGGCCTTGGGGCTTCTGGGTAGTCTGGCGGGCATCGCTTTTGGCTGCCTGCTTGAACACTATCTTCCTGTTCTGTTTGCAGGCATTCTGCCCGCCGGGACCACGCCGGTCTTCACCCTGGCCGATGTCGCCCAGGGACTGCTGCTGGGCCTGCTGGCTGTAATTTTCTTTACCTTTCTCCCGCTCTACGGCCTGCGGCAGATCAGGCCGATGGCACTCTTCAGAAATGACATGCAGACCGGGGCCAGAGGGATCTTCTTTTATCTTGCGGCACTCGCAGGCCTGTTCCTGCTGACCCTGTTTACCGTCCGGCAGCTGCAGGATATACAGATCGGTCTCTGCTTTATTGCCGCAAGTTTGGCCCTGCTCTTCGGTATCTGGCTGTTAACCAGGCTCTTGCTTGCGGTCAGCGGCAGATTCCGCCTCCCCTTTCTTGAACTGCGGCAGGCCCATAAGAGCCTCTTTCGGCCCGGAAACGCCACCTGCTCCATCGTTGTCACCCTGGCCTGCGCCCTCTCCGTGCTTTTGACCATCCATCAGATACAGACAAACCTGGCGGCCACCTATATCGAATCCTACCCGCCCGAAGCGCCTAATCTCTTTTTCCTCGACATTCAACCCGAGCAGAAGGAGGACTTCATCCGGAAGGCAGGCCATGACATACAGCTCTTTCCGATTATCAGGGCTCGACTTGTGTCGATCAACGGACAGCCGGTCAGGGAACGGCGACAGCCGCAGCAGCGGGGCGACAGTCTGACCAGGGAGTTCAACCTCACGTACAGGAACGCCTTGCTGGAAGACGAGGTACTCACCGAGGGCGCCTCCCTCTTCAGGAAAGATCCGGCCGGAGCCTCCATACCCTTGCAGGTATCGGTTCTGGATACGGTGGCGGAGATGGGGAATATGCACAGGGGCGACAGGCTGGCTTTCAATATCCAGGGCATCCCTCTTGAGGCCGCGATAAGCAGCATCAGGACCAGGACGAAGTCGCGTCTCTACCCCTTCTTTTATTTTGTCTTCCCCGAGGAATTTTTGCGCAATGCTCCGCAGACCTTCTTTGCCGCCCTGCATCTGGAACCGCAAGATATAGCGGGGCTGGAAAACAGAATCGCGAGCGGCTTCCCCAATATCAGCTTCATCAATATGACCCAGACGGCGGCGGAACTGGGAGGGCTTGCCCGCAGGCTCACAGGCATCGTCAATTTTTTTGCCGGATTTTCCATCCTGGCCGGCATATTAATCCTCATCGGCTCTATCCTTGCAACACGCCTGGCCAGGATCCGGGAGGCCGTGTACTATACGATTCTGGGCGCCGGCTCCCGCTTTGTGCTGTCTGTCTTCATCTATGAACACCTGCTGCTGGGACTCTTCAGTTCCATTTCAGCTGTGATTCTGGCACAATCGGCAAGCTGGGCACTCTGCCGCTATCTCTTTGCCATCAGGTATTCGCCCTCCTGGCCGGTCAGCATTCTGCTGATCCTGCTGACGGGCCTGCTGGTGGTTGCAATTGGTCTTTTGAGCTCTGCAGGCATTTTCCGGCAGAAGCCGGCCATAGCCTTACGGGAACAATACGATGAATAGGGAAGCAATCAGAATGGGGGCTCGTATGAAATATACTCTCCTTCCAGGCCTGGCCCTGCTCCTGCTTGTCGCGGGAGCAGGCTGCAAGGGACATGAGGAAAAAACACAGGAGAATAAAACGGTCCCTGCTGCCGGGCTGATTGTGGCCGTCGGCGACAGCCTGACCGCAGGCCTTCATGTCGAGGAAGAGGCCAGCTATCCGGCCCAGTTGCAAAAAAGGCTGCAGGCCGCGGGGCTGCAGTATCGGGTGATCAACTCGGGAGTCAGCGGCGAGACCAGCAGCGGCACCCTGTCGCGGTTAAACTGGATCCTGACGCAGAAACCTGATATCGTCATCCTGGAAACCGGGGCCAATGACGGTCTGCGCGGGATTGATCCGGCCCTGACCAGGGAAAACATCGAGAAGATCATGGCGGCGCTGCGGGAAAAGAAGATCGTCACCGTCCTTACAGGAATGCGGATGGCGGGAAATATGGGCACAGGCTACACAGATTCTTTTCACCAACTCTATGAGGATGCAGCAAGGGAAAGCAGCGGAACCATCTTCATGCCCTTCTTTCTTGAAGGAGTGGCAGGCGTTCCCGCGTTGAATACGAGTGACGGAATCCATCCTAACGCCCGCGGGTACGGGATAATCACCGGCAACCTGTTTCCCTACGTCCTTCAGGCCATTGCAATACGCAATCAATCCTCTGAAAAAACGCAGAAGCCTGCCGGCTGATCCAGGCAATATCGTACAACTGCCGGGTTCTCCCTACCCGCAGGCTCGCGCAGAAAACAGCGCATCTCTGCAAAAAGGAAAGAAGACGCTATCTGTCCCCGCCACGGCCGCCACGGCCGCCACCGGCCCCGCCGTAGCCCCCTTTACTGCTTCCACCCCCTCGGCCGCCGCCGAAATTCCCCTTGCCGCCACGGCCGCCACCTCCAAAACCACCTTCTCCGCCACGGCCGCCACCCCCGCCGGAACCATACCCGCCGCCGGATCCATAGCCGCCACCGGAACCCCCGCGAGGAGCACGGGTCTTTTCCTGAGGACGCGCCTCATTGACATTCAGAGCCCTTCCCTTCAGGTCCTTGCCGTTCATTCCCTCTATGGCAGCCTGCCCCGCATCCTTTGAAGGCATTTCAACGAACCCGAAACCTTTGGACCTGCCGCTGAATTTATCTATAATGATGGTAACCGAATCAACCTCACCGAACTCGCCGAAGGCCTGCCGTAAATCTTCTTCCAGTACTTCGTACGACATATTTCCAACGTAAATCTTCATTTCATACCCCTTTTAAATGTACTGTTCTGCTTCGTCAACTCCATGAAGCGTAAGGCCACCAAGCCATCATGCAGTCTCAATTGAATTTTTTCGCAAGGAGTCAAGAGTCGTCCCGCAAAACTGGCTGGAAAAATGAAACAGAATTAAACCCTTACCTACAGCACAGACAATACAGCAGGTAAAAGGACCAGTGTGTTCCTTTTCCTTGTCTCGTCCTGTCTCGGTCGTTTAAGACGTCATGGTGCAACGTCAAATGCGGGGAAACGGAAGAAAGCGCTGATTTGGAAACATTTGCTGCTTTTGAAAGATCGATTGAGAACATTGTTTATCGTACCATATTGCTGACACGCCAGCGAACTTATTCTTGTATTCGACACCACCTTTATCCCTGTCTGTAAACAGCAGATACGTACTGCCTGCCGGGGCCTTTCCCCTCTCCCCGGGACGGGACGGTGCAAGGGGCGTTTTGCAGGAAGGGCCTTCTCTGCGGCAAACCACTTTACCTTTTTCATGAGCATGCCTATTCTTGTAGCAGACTGACATGTTTTTGACCAATCACCATGTCGATTATCGAGGCAGACCCGGAATCGGCTCATGGAGTGCATTGAGGAGGCTGTCATGAACAAACGAGGACATCCGCGCATGCCGGTAAAGGACATGGCGGCAGATATTTCTGATGGAAAATATTTTTTTTCAGGGACTGTCCACGACATATCCAGATTCGGTGTGGCGCTTGAGGACGTCCCGCAAAAATTGTCGGCCAGCGTTCCAAGACTCACCATCATTCTCAACGGTCAGGGAAAACATTTCAAGCTCAAGGCCGTTCCCCGATGGGAGACTCAAAATGGTATCAGGAAAACCATTGGCTGCCAGATCGAACAGTGCCCGGTGAACTGGACGGAATTTGTCATGCGATTCGAACCGGAAACAGATGATATCTGGGGCAACAACGCCTAGCAAGGGGCATCGGTTCTTTGACGTAAACCAGGCCTCAGCCGCGACCAGGAGAGGCACCTGCTTCGCTCATAGAATCACGGCTTCGCTTCCTGTTCGCCGCTCTGCGACAGATCCATGGCCACCAGTTCGGCATATTGTCCTCCGGCCGCAAGCAGATCGTCATGGGTACCCTGCTCGATAATGCGCCCGCCCGCCATAACGAGTATCCGATCGGCCCTGCGAATAGTGGAAAGCCTGTGCGCCACCACAAGCGATGTACGGTTCCGGAAGCTGTCGGCAATAGCCTGCTCGAGAATATTTTCCGATTCGGTGTCGATGGCTGCAGTAGCCTCGTCAAGGACAAGGACGGCAGGATTGCGGCAGAGCACCCGGGCAAAGGCCAGCAGCTGTTTTTCGCCGGTGGACAGTTCCTGCCCGCCCTCTCCGATCAAGGTATCCAGCCCGGAAGGAAGCCTCTCCACGAACCGGCTCATTCCCGTCTTTTCCATGATCTCTTCCACCGTTTTCCGTGAACTGCCTGTATCCATGATGATATTGGCAAGCAGGCTATCCTGGAGAATAAAGACATCCTGCAGGATGACGCCAACCGCCTGGCGCAGGGCTTCCTGATCGATTTCTGCGATATCGATGCCATCAATGGTTATAGTCCCCGATCCGGGAGCGTAGAACCGAAGCAGAAGGTTAACCAAGGTGGTCTTTCCCGATCCCGTCGTGCCGACAAGGGCATAGGTCTTGCCCGCCGGCACCCGGAGGCTGATATCGCGCAGGACCTGTTTCTCGGCGTCATAGGAAAAACTCACCCGGTCGAAGCAAAGCTCGCCTTTGACCTGCGGCAGGATAACCGGCACTGCCGGCAGGGCTATGGTCCTTTCGGTGTCAAGCAGCTCAAAAATCCTCTCGGCCGAGGCCATGGCCGACTGGACGATGGAGTATTTCTGCGAGAGTTCCCTGAGCGGCTGGAAGAACAGGCGCATATAGGAAATAAAGGCCACCAGCTGGCCTAAACTCAGCTCATGGCGGATAATTTCGCCTCCTCCATACCAGAGGATAAGGGCCGTCGCGCTAGAGCCCATGAGATCGGTAAGCGGCATAAAGACCCCGAACAACCGGACCTGGGACATGTTCCGCCGCATGTACTCCCCGCTCATGGACTCAAAGACCATTCGGCTCCTCTCCTGTCGGCCAAAGAGCTGCAGGATGCTCATTCCGGAGATCGCCTCCTGCAGGAAACTGTTCAATTTGGCAAGCTGGCTGCGGATGGCCCTGAACTGTTCCCGCGCCAGATTGGCAAAAAGCAGGGTGACCAGGGCCGCCAGCGGCACAAAGACGGACATCAACAGGGCCAGCTTTCCGTTCAGCATGAAAAGCACCACCATGATTCCCGCAATCTGCAGGAGATCGTTGAAGACGGTGACGATAACCGAGGTGAACATCTCGGTCATATTCGCGATATCATTGGTCAAACGCGTTACAAGCCTGCCCGTCGGGTGGGCGTTGAAGTAGGGAAGATCCAACTCCAGGGCATGGCTGAACATCTTCTGCCGGATCAGGTGCATGACCGACTGGCCGATCCACTCGAGGAGGACTACCTGAAAAAACGAGGCGATAAAGATACCGATAACCAGCAGGCCGTACCAGGAACCGATCCGCCACAGGCCGTCTATCCTCTGCAAGGGACTCAGGGCAGGCGAGGCGATATACCGGTCGATACAGGTCTGCATCAGAGCGGGCAGCACCAGGGATGCGCCGGTCACCAGTATCGACAGAAAAACCGCCCAGCTCAGGGCCACCCGATACGAGGCGCAGAAGATCAGAATACGCCCCCAAAGACGAAAATCCCCGACCGATCCTATCTTACCTTCCTCTGTATATCCGAAATCATTCATGAAGTAACCTGAAAGTCTTCCTGGTGCATCTGCTTGTCATACATGGTTCTGTAAAAACTGTTCTCCTGCACCAGCCGGTCGTGGGTTCCATCGCTGACAATCCGCCCTTCCTCCAAAATAAGGATGTGGTCCGTCATGGACAGAAGCTTGACCCTGTTGGAGACGATCACGACGGTCTTTTTCTGCAACTGGTTCCTGAGCCCGGCAAAGATTTCATGCTCGGTAGCCACATCCACCGCAGAAAGTCCGTCATCCACCAGCAGAATCGGCCGATCGCACAGCAGCGCCCGCGCCAGTGCCAGACGCTGCCGCTGCCCTCCGGAGAGCTTGACGCCCCGCTCGCCGATAAGGGTGTCATAGCCCGCCGGCAGAGTGAGAATATCCTCGTGGATTGCGGCGGACCGCGCGGCAGCCTCAATCTCCTCCCGACTGGCCTCGGGCCTTCCCAGTGCGATATTGGCCCTGATAGAGTCGGAAAAGACAATCGGCTCCTGTCCGACATAGCCAATGGCCGACCGGACGGAATTCAGGGAAATGCCGTTGACATCGAGTCCGCCGAAAAAGAGCTGACCGTCGTCCACAGGGTAGAGCCGTGCCAGCACCTTGCACAAAGACGACTTGCCGCTGCCGGTGCGTCCGGCCACGCCATGAATTCCCGGGCCTATCTCCAGGGTGATGTCGCGAAGGACCGGCGCTGTCGACGAGGGATAGGAAAACGACAGGAATCTCAGAGAAAAGGACGGATCGGCCTTGGTCTCAGACGCTGTATCCGGCAGGCTGGATCCCGATGTCAGGAGGGTATGGATGCGCCTGAGCGAGGTAAGCCCTCGCTGCACCAGATTGGCAACCCAGCCGATAGCCATCATCGGCCAGATCATCATATAAAGATAGGAGATAAAGGCGACAAAATCGCCCATGCTTATCCTGCTCTGGATAACCAGGCGTCCACCGAAGATCAGCACGAAGAGCATTCCGATATTGCCTGTCAGCGTCGCTATGGGGAACATGAGTCCCTGTATAGCAGCCACCCGAAGATTGCTGCGGACATATTTTCTTCCGAGCGCGTCGAACTCCCTGGTCCTGAATTTCTCCATGGTATAGGCCTTGATCAGCCTGACGGAGATGAGGGTCGAGCGGGTGAATTCCGTCATCAGCGAAAACTGTTCCTGGACCGAGGCAAACCGCTGATGGAGCCTGGCAGAAAGAACACGGGTGCACACGGCCAGAAACGGCATGGGCAAAAGAGCCAGCAGAGTCAACAAGACGTTGATTTTGAGCATGAAACCCATGGCGGCAAAGGTCATGAAGGAGGCGTCCATGGCGGCGATGAGGCCCATGCCGCTGGCCATTTGCACAGCCGACAGATCATTGCTGACATGGGCCATTACATCCCCTGTGGTGTGCTTCTCAAAAAACAGTGCATCCATCTTCAGGATGTGGGCAAAGATCCGGTCCCTGATAATCCGCTCCATGATCCGGGAGAAGCCGATAATCATCAAACGCCAGACAAAACGCAGGCAGTTGACGCACAAGGCGACCAGCAGGATGATTCCGGCGAGGCCAAGCAGCGCATGAGGAGAAGAGGTCCCTGCGGCCAAGGCGTCCACTCCTCGTTTCAGGACCCTGGGAATGAGAAGCTGCAGCAGATCAACAGAGAGAAGCGAGAGGCAGCCGACAAGAATGCGAAGCCAGTACTGCCGAAAGACGGGAGCGACAAGCCCCAGCAACCGGTTCAGTCCAACGCCGACCGGAACTGTCTTCTGCCCCCTTGCGGGTGACGAATCAGAATTTTTCACGAAATTGCAGAGAAGCAGGAAGTAAAAGACATACGAATATCGGCGGAAAAAAATTTTGGGTTATGACTGCGTAAAAGAATCCGGATCACTTTAGCACGCACACCTGCCGCCGTCAAAACAATCTCGGATTTTCCTGTAATCAAAAGCTTGACAGGTTCAGCGGCACCGAATTATTGTTACCTATAAAGGATACCAAAACAGCCGTTTCCCCACTTCCGGAGGATCTGTCCCGTACGGGATTTTGGCTGGTTCGTGATGCGATTAAGCGCGATGAGAGCTGGAGCGGATCCGCCTCAAGACCGGTTCCTTGCAGGACGATCCACACATTCCCCTTACAGGCTCCTTCGCCTTCCAGATTTTTTCCTTGTACCGATTCATGCACGGTGTCCGCCCATACTGTACGCATAATTGATACGGCTGGCTTCAGTTTGCCGCCAGCCGCGACGCCAGGACTCAGGAGGTGGACAGACCGCGAGCAATCTGAAACTATGGGGAGGGAAGCATGTTCAAAAAGAAAAAGGCACAGCAAGTAAAGGAGGTCATAACGCAGCTTCTGACCTCTGCCGGAGTCCAGGTCAATGGAGGAAATCCCTGGGATATGCAGGTCAAGGACGATCGGGTCTTTCCGGCGCTTCTGCGCGAAGGCTCGCTGGGGCTGGGCGAATCCTACATGAACGGGTGGTGGGATTGCGAACAGGTGGACCAGCTTGTAACCCGGTTGATCCGGGCGGACCTAGAAAGCCACGTCAGACAGAACAGAAAATTTCTTCTTCGGATGCTGCTCCGCAGGTTTGTGAATTTCCAGGATCGCAAGCGGGCTCTTGCTGTAGGCAGGATCCATTACGATATCGCTCCCGACCTGTATACACGGATGCTTGACCCGGAAATGAATTACTCCTGCGGCTACTGGAAGGATGCGACAACCCTTGCTGAAGCTCAAAAGGCCAAGCTGGATTTATCATGCAGAAAGCTGGAGCTCGAACCGGGCATGAAGGTCCTGGATATCGGTTGCGGTTTCGGCGCCTTTGCAAAATATGCCGCAAAAAATTACAGGGTCAGTGTTGTTGGGGTCACCATCTCACAACAGCAGGCGGCCTGGGCACAAAAAAACTGCACGGGTCTTCCTGTGGAAATCCGTTTTCAGGATTACCGTGATGTGGCGGAACAGTTTGACCGGATCATCTCGATCGGCATGTTCGAGCACGTAGGCGAAAAAAACTACAAGGAATTTATGGAAACGGTCTACAGGAATCTCTCCGACAACGGGCTTTTCCTGTTGCACACCATTGGAACCACCCAAGAAAAAACCGGATCGGATGCCTGGGTGAATAAATACATCTTTCCCAACTCCGAACTGCCTTCAGCCAGGGAAATTCCTGAAGCCTGCGCAGGCAGGTTCGTGCTTGAAGACTGGCATAATCTGGGGAGCGATTACATACGGACGCTGAAGGCATGGTATAAGAACTTCACAGGACAGTGGAGCTTCATCAAACAAAATTACGACGAGCGCTTCTTCCGGATGTGGACCTATTATCTCTCTCTATTCATGGGTAGTTTTCAGGCAAGACATATCCAGGTCTGGCAGGTTGTGCTGTCCAAGAATTATCTGCGCAGGGACTATAATCCGATCCGGTAAGACAGGTACAATTCTTAGAGGGGGGAAGAAGCCCTCACGTAATTGAACCCGGGGCCATCTTCCCGCCAGCATAAAACACCGCAGTGTATCCGGTTATGGTCTGCCTCCGGCAGCGTGCCGGGTCGAGGAAATCTGCGGAACGATGCTCAACTGCAGGGCTCCGCCCACGGCACGTGCATCGGCTATATGCATGGTGATCGCAAGGGTCTTATCGCTGGTGTCGGCAATCAGAGGCTGCAGATCCCTCAATGAGACAGGAAACTCGTGTTCGTTGAGGATCGGCAGCAGGGTTCCGCCTATATCGGTGTTGGAAGGCTTGGGCGACGATATATCGCTCAGGGTCGGTTTGATATACAGTATCTGCCTGGCGCCGTCATACCGTAACTTTGCAGCACAGTTAAAGTTCAGTTCAATCTCGCCCACCTTCAGGTTTATCTGATGACCGGCGATCTCCGTCAGGATCTGGAGATTTTTCCCGGAAAGCCGCAGCTTGCAGAAAATATTCTGATCGGTAATCCTCAGGTCGTCGATTCTGCTGACGGTGATCGATCCCTGCAGGCCGGGAGAGGCAGGATCTATATCCAATGGCAGCATTTCTTCAATGGCCTGAGCCAAAACCGATTCCGGCACGTTGATGAGTATGGTCTTGTCTTTAGCCGGGCCCGCAAACAGCAGTGTCGGCACGATCAGGGCCAGAAGGAAAAAGAAAGTCGAAACACACCTGCTCATGATAGCATCCTTTACACGGGTTAATTGAATTCGTTCTTGTCATTGGAAACGGTTACAGGCATAGTATACATGGATTGACGAATGTACAGATCATTTAATCACGAACCTGCATGCAACACCAGAATCCGATCGTTTTTATACTATTTACAAAAATATTTCCCGTGAATTTTATCGCAGAACAACGCTCGGCGTCTTCGAAAAAAGAAGGTGCCGAGCGTCTATTCAGGACACATTTTCACAGTATCCTGCGACGTTGGACTAAAACAGAAAGATATCTCAAGCCAACCTTTTGAGAAATTGCTGATTTTTTCAGAGCACCCTCTCCCCGGGCCAATGGCCGATAACAGAATATGCCGACTCTCACAGTTTCCTCTGATTGCCTTCTTGCCGGAGCGCCTCCCGCTCTGATCACAGCCATAAAGGATCAGCTGACCATCGATAATCCCCTGTATGTGGCGGCGAAACGGTATGGACGCTGGATCGGCAAAAGGCTGAAGCCCAGACTCTATTATTTTCAGGAGGTCGCCCAGGGCATTCGTTTTCCGCGAGGATTTTCTAACCAGGCCGTTCTGCTGTGCCGCGAGCATGCGGGAACATCCCCCGAGATCATTGATTTGAGACGTATGCTGCCGGAGGTTGATCTGACCTTTTCCGGAAGCCTGCGGCCTTATCAACAGGCAGCTGTCGATCTGGTCGCAGACCGCTCCTTCGGGGTGCTTGAGGCGGGCACCGGCAGCGGCAAGACGGTCATGGCCCTGGACCTTATCGCCCGCCGCAGGCAACCCGCACTGATCGTCGTGCACACAAAAGAGCTTCTCCATCAATGGCAGGACAGGATCGGCGAGTTTCTCGGATGCGAGGCGGGACTCATCGGCGACGGCAAGAGCCGGATCGAACCGGTAACGGTGGCCATCGTCAACAGCGCCCGTAAACGCGTAGATGAACTGGTTCCGCAGTTCGGCCATCTGATTGTCGATGAATGCCATCGCGTCCCCGCCACCCTCTTCACCGACGTGGTCTCAACCTTTGACTGCCATTTCCTGCTGGGGCTTTCGGCCACCGCCTTCCGCAATGACGACGGACTGACAAAACTTATCTATATCTTCATGGGCGACCGCATCCATAAAGTCGATCAGGACGAGCTCAAGGCCACGGGAGCCATTATCAAGCCGCGGCTGATCAGGAAGGAAACAGGCTTTTCCTATTCCTACCGGGGCGATTACCAGGCCCTTCTCAAGGCCCTGACACGGCACGAGGGACGCAACCGGATGATCGCCAGCGACATCCAGAAAGCCGCGGAGGACAACGGCACTGTGCTTGTCGTCTCCGACCGGGTGGGTCACTGCGCGATTTTCGAACAGCTCCTCCGGAACCAGGGGCTGTCGGTGGCCCTGCTTACCGGCAAGACGCCGCCGGAACAGCGGACCGCCATCGTTGAGGCCGTCCAGAAGGGCAAACTGCGGGTTCTGGTGGCTACCATCCAGCTTATCGGCGAAGGTTTTGACTGCTCCGGCCTCACCAGTCTTTTTCTGACCACGCCCATCACCTTCGAAGGCCGGCTTCTGCAGGTCATCGGCAGGATCATGCGGCCCGGAAAGAACAAAGAGGCTCGGGTTTACGATTATCTTGACGATTCCATCAGCGTGCTGAGACGATCGGCACTGGCCAGAATGAAGTCCCTGGCAGGACTGTAACCCTTCAATATTTTCACGAATATTCTTTTCAGCCCCATTCTTTGCCGAGAATAGTTTGCATAGTTTGGAATTTTGGTGTAAATTATGAGGTTCCTCTATACACAGGAAGCACTCGTAATCAGACGAGTGCTTTTTTTATCTTCAGCACTCTAATGACGGCAGGATTTCTCGGACCTCTCTTCTCTGATGTCCATCTCTTTGCTATCGCACAGGAAAAAAAATGGAGCAGGAAAAAATTCGTAATGTGGCGATCATCGCCCATGTCGATCACGGGAAAACTACCTTGGTTGACCAGTTATTCAGGCAGTCCGGGATGTTCCGCGATAATCAGGCAATGACGGAACGCCTGATGGATTCCATGGATCTGGAAAAAGAACGCGGAATCACCATCACCGCAAAAAACGGATCCTACAATTATAAGGATTACTGGATAAACATCATCGACACCCCAGGACATGCCGACTTCGGCGGTCAGGTCGAGCGGGTCCTGCGTATGGCAGACGGCGCACTCCTTCTTGTGGATGCCCAGGAAGGCCCCATGCCCCAGACGTATTTTGTGCTGAAAAAGGCTCTCGAAAACCATCTGCCGGTGATCGTCGTCATCAACAAGATCGACAAGCCCGCGGCGCGATGCGCCTGGGCGGTTGATCAGGTTTTTGACCTTTTCGTCAAACTGAATGCGCCGGACGATGTCCTGGATTTCCCCATTGTCTACACCTCCGCCAAGGCCGGTTTCTCGCTGCTGGACCCAGCCGATATCGAAGACAAGAGTGCCGGCATGGATCATGTTTCCCAGAAGATCGTCGACCATATCCCGGCGCCAAGCGGTTCAGCCGATGCACCCCTGCAGATGCAGGTGGGCACCATCGACTACTCTCCTTATCTGGGACGCCTGGGGATCGGCAAGGTTGTCAACGGCACCATGTCCATCAACCAGCCGGTGGTAGTTGCCAGGCGGGACGGCTCGGTACGGCCGGTCCGGATCTCCAAGCTCTTCCGCTTTGTCTGTGATGGCAAGGAGTCTGTGGAATCGGCTACGACAGGCGAGATCGTGGCTGTTGCGGGGATGGACGACGTCACCGTCGGCGTCACCTTCACCGACCCCAACGATCCGCGGCCCCTGCCGCTGGTGGCCATCGACCCGCCGACCATTTCCATGAACTTCATCCCCAACGATTCGCCCTTCGCCGGGAAGGAAGGGAAATTCGTCACCTCACGGCATATCGAAGAGCGTTTGAACCGGGAGACCCTGGCCGACGTGGCGCTGCAGTTCGAGCCGCTCACCGACGCCGTGGGCTTTAAAGTCTCCGGACGCGGCGAACTGCATCTGTCCATCTTAATCGAGAAGATGCGACGCGAGGGCTACGAACTGCAAGTAACACGCCCTCAGGTCATCATGAAAGAAGAAAACGGCAAGATGCTGGAGCCCTATGAGCGGCTGACTATCGATGTCGACGAGAAATATCAGGGCGCCGTCATTGAAAAGCTGGGCAGACTGAAGGGCCAGATGGAAGAGATGAACACCGAAAACGGCATGATGCGGATGGTCTTTAAGATCCCCACGCGCGGACTGCTGGGCTATCGGTCCGAATTCATGACCGATACCAAAGGGATGGGACTGATGAACTACGTGTTCTGCGAGTACGGTCCCTACGCTGGCGATATCATCTCCAGGATAAACGGCGTGCTGGTGGTCAAAGAGACCTGCACGGCGGTGGCCTACGCCCTGTTCAATCTTCAGGAGCGCGGCAAACTCTTCATCCATCCCGGCGCGCCGCTCTATCCGGGCCAGATCATCGGCGAGCACAGCCGGCCCGTCGACCTGGTGGTCAACCCCGCCAAAGGCAAGAAACTCACCAATATGCGGGCCTCCGGCTCCGATGAGGCCGTCATTCTGATACCGCCTGTCGACATGACGCTGGAGGAATGTATCGCCTATATCAACGATGAGGAACTGGTCGAGGTCACTCCCGACTCCATTCGTCTCAGAAAACGGGCGGGGATAAAAATACGAGGCTAGCCACCCATGGCAAATCTTTTTATCGTCATTATCTCAGGGTTGGCCGGACTGGCGGCTTTCGGCCTTATGGCCAAAAAATTCGGCGGCGACTGCCTCCCCTGAACGCTGATCTACGGGTCCATAGGCGTGGGCCTTCTGAGCTTTTGGCTGTTGCGGATGCTCCTGAGCTGAACCGTCAGGAGCTCCGTCCGTATCTTCCTGAGAAATAATCGGCCAGAATCCGGGCGTGGTCGAAGGCCAGTTCGGGAAGATCGTCACGGGTGAAGAGTCCGGCCTCTCCCGCATCGTCTCCTGCCTGCGGCAGTCCGCTGGCCCGGCCGGTGAAAACGGTGGAGGCCGTATGCATCCGCGCATCCCGGCCCGGATCGGAATAGGTATGGAATTGCGCAAGACCGCTCACCGTAAGCCCCGTCTCCTCTTTGGCCTCCCGCAGGGCCGCATCTTCGAAAGATTCTCCGTAGTCGACAAATCCGCCGGGCAGCGCCCAGCCAAAGGGCGGATTTTTCCGCTTTATCAGCACGATCCGTCCATTGATATCGATGATGATGTCGACGGTGGGAGTCGGGTTACGATGCTGCTCGATCTCTTTTTTACAGTGGGGACATTCCATTATTTCCTCTTTTCTACGCTGAGGCAGGGCAGAAACCGGCTCATTGATTGCGCCATCCCCTTTAATACAGCCCTGCACCCGGCATCGGAGCAGGTATCTCACGCCATTGCCCCTCTTTTCGCCCATATCCTGCCTCCTGTCAAGGATCAAATCTCTTGCATACCTGTTCCCCCCTCCCTCCCTTCGCTGCAGACAGGAGCTGGAAGCACATTCCTGCAAGGATTTCACGCATGAAGAGATATGCATTCGTGCTTGTTTTTGTTTCTTTCTTATGGTAAAGCCTGACAAAAGATGGCTTGCGAAAAACAGCCAGGCCTTCTCACGTTAACAACGAAATATGGAGAAAATATGAAGATAACTCTTGATCTGGATGAGCTCCTCGAGGCGAAAAAGATCAGCCAGGCCGAATACGACAAATTCAGCAGATTTGCAGCCAGAAGCACATCTGCCCTGGCCTTCAATATCCTGGTGGCCTTCGGCGTCATTGCCGTCAGCGGCGCGACGCTGGCTCTTCTGCCGCACTTATCTACAGTCCTCACAATGGGAATTGCCGTCTTCGCGGGCGGCATCGCCCTGGCCTACACCCGCTTGGAACAATGGCAGCTGCTCGCCGACATCTGTATCATCGCAGGCGCCCTGCTGCTCGGCGGGGCTATCATCGCTCTCGATGAGGGTAGCACCCGCTCGTTTCTGTTTGTCGCGGCGGCCTTTGCCGGTGCCGGTGTCTTGACGCAAAGCCGGCTGCTTATCGTGCTTTCCGTGCTGGCGCTTTTTGCGTGCCTGGGCGCCAGATCAAACTATTTTCACGCCACCTACAGCCTCAACGTTAAACAACCCGCCCTGACCGTTCTGGTGTTCAGCCTCTTCAGCGTCGGCGTCTATCAGCTCTCCAAGATACTCCCCGCAGCCTACCAGGGCCTTGCTATCATCGCATCAAGGACGGGGGTTTTTCTCGTCAACCTCGGCTTCTGGATAGGCTCCCTCTGGGGAGATCTCTCCGACGTGCTAGTGCTCCCCGACTGGTTATTTTCAATCTGCTGGGCCATCGCCCTGATCGCCGTCTCAATTTGGGCCTGGAAGGCCAATCGGCGATGGGTCATCAACATTGCGGCGGTATTCGGCGGCATCCATTTCTACACCCAGTGGTTTGAGCACCTGGGCGCCGATCCGATTACTGTCCTCATTTCCGGCCTGCTGGCCTTGGGGTTCGCCCTCGGATTGAGGGCCATGAATGCGAAACTGGCGGGAAAGGCCTGACACGATGTCCCGGACTCCGGTTCTGCCTTTCCTGGCGGGATGCGCCTCTCTTCACTGAAGAGCCTCGGCATTGCCTGTACGGCGGACGCAGTCTTCCTCTACTCAGTCTTCCTCTACATAGGGCACCGCCTGCTGACGGTTCCGCTCAAAATGCCCGAGATAGACCTCGGCCAGTCCGGGATTGTTCCAGTTGACCAGGACATTTTCAGAGTTTTTATGGGCAGCAGCAGCGGAGTAGTTAAAACTGCCCAACTCGACAGTCTGCCTGTCGCATATTATCACCTTGTCATGCTGGATAGCATACGCGCTGATGACACGGACTTCACATCCGGCATCAACCAGTTTTGACAAGGCACTTCTTGATTTTTCCAGTCCCTCTTCACTCACATTGCTTTTATAGTCAGCCACCAGCGACACGGCAACTCCCCGCTTTCTGGCTTTTACCAGAGCCCGCACCACCGGGGCGCTGGTAAAGCTGTATGCCAAAATTTTTATCTCGGATCTTGCTGAATTTATAACTTTTACTACCAGATATTCGCTACCTTCATCAGGCGAAAAAGCAACCTCGATCTCACCGGCTGCCGGCAAGGTAAAGGTATGATTTTCTTCTGGGCGATCTGAATACTTTTGCCACGCTTCTGCATCCGCCGAGACAAAAAACAACATGCTGATTAGAAGTATGGCCGTCCATCGTCTCATCGTGTTTCTCCATTGTTCGCTCTTCCCAAAACGCGCGCACTGACTGCATGCAGCATCGCCCGGAAGGGTATTGTGAAAGGACAGGGATTCATGACTGCGCAAGGCCGGTATCCGGAGGATAGACCAGGGCACGGATCTCCTGCCAGCTTTCCACGGCATGAAAGCTGTGCCTGTTCCTGTTCCACGGCTGGGAAAAGACCACGGGGGTGATATCGGCGTTGAACAGCATTTCGCAGGTCCGGGTCCGGTCGTCTACGAAGAAGCGCAGGCCTTCCTCCCGGATATAGTTGAGCTTGCCGTCATGATCCCCCATGGCGATCAGATTGATCCGGGACAAGGCTCCCGCCGGCAGGAAGTTATCCAGCCAGTCGGCCACCGGCTGCCACTGGGGACGGGCAGTGATAATCGTTACGTCTGCCTGTTCCGTCATCTTTTCGATCACCTGGACCATGCCAGGCATGGGCTTCAATCCTGCACCAAGCGAATCGCGCAGGATATCGTTGAAGATCCCCTCCACCAGAGGCAAGGGCATATCCAGGCATTCTTCAACCTGGAAACTAGTGATATCATTGGCTGTATAAGAACAGTATCCATGTTCCTCGCAGGCAATCCGGAGAAAGGCCTCGGCAATATCGGCAATGACACCATCGAAGTCGAAGCCGATTTCGCCGGGGGCTATTTTGAGGATTTTCGGTTGCATTGTCACTCCAACACGCTGTATGTACGTTCAATCTCCTCTATCCGTCGGGCCAGAGATTGATTAACCGGGGTTTTGATCCCGTATTTTGCGGCAGCCCTCACCACAGCACCGTTGATGGCGCCGATCTCGGTGCGCCGTTTTTTCAGGACATCCTGCCGCATGGAGGAGATATTCAGGGCAGTGGCCCTGCAGACCGCAACAGTAGTCTCGTACGGATCGTTTTCCACGGGAATGCCTTTGGCCCGCGCAAGCTCTTCGGCCTCCTCCACGGCGGCCCGCATCTCCTGCATGGCCTCGTCAATCTCCAGCAGATCACCGTTGCGGCAATCATGAATGGCGGTTAAGGCATTGATGCCGACATTGACAAAGAGCTTGGCCCAGAGGCGGGTCCGGATATTTTCTGCAATACAGACGTTCAAACCTCCCGCCTGCAGACAGGCCGCCGTCTTGGCCAGCAGGTCCTGGCTGGTGCAGCTGACCGGATCAAGAAAGCCTAGAAAGGTCTGCCCTTCTCCGGCATGGCGGACCTGACCGGCCCCCAGGGAGGTAGCTCCTTCGCTGGTGCAGCCGAAGGCTGAAACCGCCTCGCCAGTCTGATCCCTGAACTCCAGATGACCGATGCCGTTCTGCATGAAGATCAGCAGGGTGCCTGCCTGAAGCAGCGGCCTGCAGAACTTCAGGGCAGCTTGTACGCCTGTGGACTTTACACAGAGGAAGAGAACATCGGCTCTCCCGATTTCCTCCGGGACGGCAGTAGCGGCAACAGGATAGGTTTGCTGCCGCCCGGACTTCTCGTAGACAAGCCCATGCCGGTTAATAAAGCCCGCCCTTTCCCGATCATGGTCGAGAAGCCGGACGTCCTGGCCGGTTGCAGCCGCTCCCTGAGCCAGTTTTGCTCCGACCAGACAGCCCAGGGCCCCTGGTCCCACGACAACATAGCGCATAATCTCTGCCGTCTTTGAAGCCTAATTTTTGAGTTTGGCCTCTTCAATAATGGCCGCATAGGTATAACCAGCCCCAAAATCCTTATCGGCGGCCAGCCTGCCTTCAACAGTGAGGATCTCGCCGACGTTGGCCCCACTGGCAGAGGTGACAACCAGATCATGAGTGTTCTGCAACGGCTCACCGGTTCCATCCTGAACGTGAATCCAGTTTCTTCCCATGATGCTGGGGTTATACTTTACGACCTTCCCGCGAACCCGGACAATCTTTCCCGCCAACTCCTTCCTTTTAGCAAAGACTTCCTGAACTGTACAGGCGTTCTCGCCTGAAGCTTTTTCAACCTTTATCTCTGCCATCGGGGCGGCGGCGGCGGCGCTTCCGCCGGAAAGCTGGGACGGGCTCATTTCCGGCTGGGCTTCATGGGTTTCGGCCTTGACCGCATCGCTGAAGGACCCATCGGTCTTATTCGGCACAGCCTCAACAGGATTAACGTCCCCCGACAAGGCTGTATGAGGAATCTGGAGGACACAAAATACGATAAAAACTACAGATAAAAGATGTTTGGTCATGTCGTTCTCCAATGGTGCCGCAATGATTTAACGGCCTTAATTCGTAGTGCTCGAGCATGCAATCTGACTCCATCCTGTTTACCCATCTCCCTCCAGGAAAGCAACAGAATAGACGGGCCTTGGATGCGGTCAGTCCCGCACGCGAAAAGCATTGTCAAAAAAGCTGAAACTGTAATCCCGTTCCCTCAGGTATCGTCTTCAAGAAGAAAGGCAACATACTCAAGAAAGGCACGAATCCAGAGAGAGTATGCCTCATCGGTCAGATGAATTCCATCCATCAGAAAGAGATCACTGTTTCTCTTGGAATACTTGGTAAAATTATCCAGAAAACAGCATCCTGAGTCCCGAGACAGGGTTTGTATATCGGCATTGAGATGCCGGACCGCATCCTTGATGAGGAGGGGAACCTGGATGCAGGGAAGGCTGTTGACGATGATTTCCGCACCCGGATAGGTGTTGCTCAAACGGATGACGATCTTTCGCAGGATATCGATAAAAACATAGTCTTCAGCGAGAACATTGCTGATCCCGCTCATGATCAGGATAATATCGGGAGACTCCACAGCCTTCTCAATCGAAGGGAGCCGAAGAAGCAGATCCTCGATCTTTTCATCGGCGACCCCGAAGGCATATACCTTAAATGCGGGCATCCTGGCCTGCCAGTCATAGCCGGCGATGAAGGAGTCTCCGATGAGAAGGAAAGTTCCCCTGATCATAATTCCATATATTTCAGTTGAAAATGTTCTTGAGAAATTATGCGGCAGCAGCCGCTCTCTTGCGTGCAGGAAAGGTTTCCGGTGAAAATTATCGCAGAGATTCGTGTTTATACTATCACATATGAATTATTATGCAATAATAAGTGTCTACGATTTAAAAAACAAAAAAACCCCACTGTTTCTAACAATTTAAAGGATTACGGCAAAGATTGAAGCACTACCGCCGCCATGGCCTTTACTTTGATCCCGGACGCTGCGGGACCCGACTTGCGTGCATCTTCACGGCAGAAAAAATCTGCCGGAGCCGGGGCGGCGGTGTCGATAATCCTGTACCAGTTCCTGCCGGGTCTGCCAGCCGGCACCTCAGGAAGGGTGAAGTGTACGTCTTGGTCCCTATTGCCGTTCAGCATGATGAAAAAATCGTCATCTTTCTCTTCCGGCGCCCCCCTGCCGTCCAGCAGAACGCCCAAGGTCCGGCAGTCGTAAGACCAATCCTGCACGCCGGGCGTAAGGGACTGCCAGACTATTTCCTGAATTTCAGAGCCATCTGCCATCCTCCTTTTCTCCTTGAAAAAATCTTCCCGGCGAAAAACGGCATGGTTCTTTCTCATGCGGATGCATTCTTGAAAAAAACGCAGCAGGCCGGCATTTTTTTCAGCCATCGACCAATCCAGCCAGCTTGCAGGATTATCCTGGCACCAGGCATTATTATTGCCTCTCTGGCTTCTTCCGAACTCATCGCCGGCCACAATCATCGGCACCCCCTGGGAGAGAAGAAGGATTACCGCCAGGCTGCGGATCCTTCTGCAACGAAGTCCGACGATCTGTTTCCCGGCAGGCAGACCTTCGCGGCCGCTGTTCCAGCTGATATTATGATTGTCTCCATCCCGGTTTTCCTCACCGTTGGCCACATTATGCTTTTCGTTATAGCTGACCAGATCAGAGAGGGTAAAGCCGTCGTGGCTGGTCAGGAAATTGATGGAATTGCAGGGACCGCGGGATCCGGACTGATAGAGATCCGAACTGCCGGCAATTCTGGTGGCCAGACTGGTTACAGCACCCGGGAGGCCCGCCATGAAGCCCCTCACGTCATCACGGAACCGGCCGTTCCACTCACCCCAGCGGGCATCGCTTGAAAAAGAGCCGACCTGGTACAGCCCTGCGGCATCCCAGGCCTCGGCAATAATTTTGGTGTCGCGCAGGATCGGATCTTCGGCAATTACCTCGATCATGGGCGGATCCGGAAGAACCATCCCCTTCTTGTCCCTGCCCATAATGGACGCCAGATCGAAACGGAATCCATCCACGTGCATCTCGATGACCCAGTAGCGCAAAGAACTGCGGATCAACTCCCGAACGACGGGATGATTGCAGTTCATCGTGTTGCCGCAGCCGGAAAAGTTCAGGTAGTCACGCTCCTCCTCGCCAAGGAGATAGTAGATGGGATTGTCAATGCCGCGAAAGCTGCTGGTGGTCCCGTCGTAGCCGCCTTCGCCCGTATGGTTATAGACCATATCCAGAATAACTTCTATGCCCGCCTGATGGAGGGCCAGAACCATAGCCTTGAATTCATCGACAGGGGCCTCGCCGCAAGCCGCATAGCCCGATTTCAGCGCAAAAAAAGAGACCGGATTATAGCCCCAGAAGTTGCGCAGCAGCCTGCCGGTAGCAGGATCCCGGAAGATGGTGTCGTTTTCGTCGAATTCCGCCACCGGCATCAACTCCACTGCCGTCACTCCCAATGCAGTAAGATACGGTATTTTATCGATTATTCCTCTGTACGTTCCCGGAGCGCTGACCCCCGAGGTTTCATGCCGGGTGAAGCCGCGGACATGCATCTCGTAGATGATTGTCTCTGCCAGCGGGGTCTTGAGCGGATGATCATCCTGCCAGTCAAAATCGTGCACGACTAACCGGCAGCATGGCCGCCCTCCATAGGATGCCTCCTGCTCCCAGGCCCTTGAGGTCAGCGCCGGGGCATAGGGATCAATGAGGATGTTGCAGCTCTCAAAGACCAGACCCGACTTCTGTTTTTGAGAAATCCCCTCAATCCTGTATCCGTATCGGAGATCAATCCGGCTGGTCTGCAGAAAAACATGCCAGATATCGCCCGTTTTATTTGTATCCGGAGAGAGGGCAATCTCCTGATATCCGCAGCTCAAACCACTGGCGTCCGGCAACTCGACGACCAGCGTCACCGCAGTGGCATGCCGGGAGAAGAGGGAGAAGTTGATCCCTTCCGGCAAAATAGCAGGCCCCAGAGGAAAGGGTCTGCCTCTTTTTTTTATGAGTGACGTTATTTGTTTAGACATGTTTGAGAATAATAACTACAATCAAATGAAGAAATGCAGAGACAATACATCACCAGAACAGCCATCAGGACTTGTACTGCTAAGTGTATCGTAGGAATGTGAAACCAAAAAGGGAAAAATGCAAATGCTTGCATCAAGGAGAATGATATGCATCAAAAATTACGTATCGGCGAAAGGGAGATCAGCCCGATCGATTGGGAAATGACCCCGGATTTAAGTTTCGGCACCTATGAGTCATGGGGCGGACGCGAGCGGGTCAGAAACAACGACGAACGTATCTACTATTTTTTTGTAGACGCCTGGGGGAAAAAACCCAAGGTATGCCTTATGGAAAGAGGGATCAAACACGCGAAAGTGCTTGCAGAAATAGATGTCCCCGCAGATATTGTCAACCGGTGCGTGGATGGCCAGGGGAGTTGTCAGCGTCGGGAAAGGAGTTTCGCTATCGATGAGGCGATAAAAACATGGCTGATCGATACCGTCCTGGATGGCGGAGACAATTCGTTCGTCCGTCCCCTTGTTGACGATACGATTGCAGAAGATATGGGTCCGGATCTGCCGATGGCCGGGACGGAGCCGTTCGCGGGAGGTGTATGCGTCCTGCCATCGGAACCTGCGTTCATCAGCGAAGAGCAGGCTGTTGAGATCATCACACAAGGAGGATTCTATGATACCTTTCTGAACCGCCAGAGCAGCGGGTTCAGGAATGCGCTGGCTAAAACCCTCGATCCGCTGGTTGTCGTTGATGAAAGGACCTCGTTGATGTGGCAGCGAGACGGAATCGACATCACCTCCATCCGCACCATGCAACAACGTATTAAGGACCTGAATTCCGGGAATTTCGCAGGCTTCAATGACTGGCGCCTGCCGACTTTGGAAGAGGCCATGTCGCTACTGGAACCCATTGAGAATTTCAAAGGACTGCATCTCCATCCCTGCTTTTCCAAGGACCAGCCCTTTGTCTTTGTGGCCGCCCGGCGCAAACCCGGCGGATACTGGTTTGTCGATTTTAAACACGGCCGCGCCTTCTTCTCATCGGGGACCATCCCCGGCGGATTTGGAAGGCTTGTCAGGACCATGACGCCATGAAGTTCCTGATTACCGGGGGGAGCGGTTTTGTCGGATCGGCCTTAACCAGGCGCCTCCTGGAGCAGGGCCAGGAGGTGACCATCCTCAGCAGTCACGATCATCCGGGCAGAGAGAATATCCCTGGCCTGACGCGTCTCACTGCAGATACGGCCAGACCGGGTATCTGGCAGGAACGCGTTCCGGAACAGGATGTGCTGATCAATCTGGCAGGTCGCTCGATCTTGCGTCTCTGGACAGCACGCTCCAGGGAACAGATCCATAACAGCCGGATTATGACCACCAGAAACCTGTTTGAAGCCTTGCCGGAGAATTCCCGGGCTGTCCTCTTCAGCGCCTCTGCCGCAGGATTTTATGGAGATGGTGGAGATCTGGACAAAGATGAACTGTCCCCCTGCGGCAATGGATTCCTGGCGGAAGTCTGCCGGGAATGGGAAACGGAGGCGGGAAAGGCTGAACGCAAGGGAGCGCGTGTTGTCATTATGCGCTTCGGGGTTATCCTTGGGGCAGACGGAGGCGCCCTCGCCACAATGAAGACGCCCTTCAAACTGGGACTCGGCGGACCACTCGGCCAAGGGCGGCAGTGGTTCCCCTGGATTCATATTGAAGACCTTCTGCAGGCCTTCTTTTTCCTGCTGCACCGGCAGGAGCTCAGGGGCGTCTTTAATTTCACCGCTCCGGGCACAGTCCGGCAGAAGGAATTTGCCCGGAACATGGGGGAAGCCCTGCAAAGGCCGGCTGTCATGCCAGCGCCTGCCTGGATGATGAAACTCCTTTTGGGCGATTTCGGCATCTCGCTGCTGCAGGGACAGAAGGCTGTGCCCAAGGCCCTGCTGAAGAACGGCTATTCGTTTGCCTATCCGGAGCTGGGTCCGGCTCTTCGGGAGATCTTCGGTGGGTAATTCCGACACCTTTATCTTCAAGTCCACCTTCCCCTGCCTGGCCCGCGACCTCTACGACTGGCACAGCAGGCCAGGTGCGCTGGAACGCCTTATCCCTCCCTGGGAGAGGACCGCCGTACTCTCAAAGCACGGCGGCATACGCCCCGGAGGCCGGGCTGAGATGCGGATGCATCTGGGACCGTTCCCCTACAGATGGGCAGCCCGTCATGTGGAGGACAGACCGGGAGTGATGTTCCGTGATATCCAGGAGAAGGGTCCCTTCTCCTCCTGGAGCCACTCCCATTTTTTCACCGATACGGCAGAGGGTTCCCTGCTTGAAGACCGGATAGCGTTTAGCCTTCCAGCCCATGCCCTTCTCCCCGGATTGGTAAAAAAACAGGTGCACCGGATTCTGGAGAGGGTCTTTCGCTACCGGCACGCAACCCTCCGCGAGGACCTGATCCTCCATGCCTCCTGCAGCAAGACACCCTTGCGCATCCTGGTGACCGGCGCAAGCGGCGTCCTGGGCCGCGCTCTGCTGCCTCTGCTGACCACAGGAGGGCACCAGGTCTGGACCCTGGTCCGCCATCGCCCTGCCCTTGAGAAAAACGAGGTCTACTGGGATCCTCTGGGCGGAGTCATCGACACGCAGAACCTGCCGCCGGACCTTGATGGCGTCATCCATCTGGCGGGGGAATATATCGGTTTGAACCGGTGGTCGGAAGAAAAGAAGCGGAAGGTTGTCGACAGCCGCACCATGGGTACATCCCTTCTCGCTAAAACCCTTGGGGCATTGCCCGTACCCCCCAAGGTCTTTCTGAGCGCCTCTGCCGTCGGTTTTTACGGGGAGAACAGACAACAAGGCCTTGATGAGGACACGGCTCCGGGCGGGCATTTCATTTCCCGGATCTGCGATCTCTGGGAAAAATCGGCAGCCCCGGCTCAGGATGCCGGAATACGCACCGTGCTGCTGCGCATAGGTGTTGTTTTGACCCCGAGGGGAGGCGCCCTGCGGCAGCTGCTCGGGGCCTCTCCCTTTGGCATTTTCCGGTCTTTCGGCAAGGGTGATCAATGTGTGAGCTGGATCGGCCTGGACGATACCCTCGGGGCTCTGCTGCACTGTCTGGCGAATTCCACCCTGAACGGGCCGGTGAACATTGTCGCTCCAGCCCCGGTGACCAACAGGGAAATGATGCAGACGGTGGCCAGAGTCCTTGGCCGCCCGGTGTTTCCCCCTCTCCCGGCCTGGCTTCTGAAAACTCTCTATGGGCAGATGGCAACGGAAATACTCCTGTCCGGTTGCCATGTTTCGACTGCAAAGCTTACAGCCTCAGGGTTTCAGTTTCGGCATCCGGAGATGGAAGGGCTGTTGCGCCGTCAGTTATGCCGGGAACCGGTGACCATACAGGAGGGGGAAAAGTGAGCCGGAATTTCAAAGCCGTACTGCTGGTCATCATGGGAAGTGCATTGGCATCCGGTTTCATGCACCATCTTGTCTCCCCTGAAACCCTGAATTTCGAGCGCCTGCATATTTTTCTTTTCAACCTGTGCAGCGGCGGAACAACGCTCATCTCCTTTACCGAGGACCGGCCGTACCTCTCCCGGCAGGCTTGCATTTTCCTTGCCTTGTCGCTGATCTTCTCCCTCTGCGCCTTCATGCAATGGTACGGCCCGACCCTCATTCTCCCGCTTCTCCTGGCCATTATCGTCGAACGGGTCCGCATCTCCCATTTCGGCAGCTGCATCCCTAAAGGACTGTTTTCATCCCGGGAGACGGTCTCCCGTAAATTTCATCAGGCGGCTCTCCTCTGCCTGTCGCTGGGCCTTATCCAATCTTCTCTGGTAGTCCTCAACAACGTCTATACCCATTGGCTGATACTGCAGAGACTGAAACTGGACACTTTTTTTCTCGGCTTTTCCTTCCCCCTCTCGCTGGTCAGCATGTCGGTGATCTTCGCCCTGATGAGAGAGAAAGTGTCGCAGGTCACAAAGTTTCTGCAGGAATCGGCCTTCTGGATCATCAATCTCGGGGTCATCTTTTTTTTCCTCTTCATCCTGGCCAATCTCTTTGTGCCCCAGGTAGGCGTGGCGATTCTCCTCTTTCTGACCGTGGGCCTTATTCTGGATATCTTCTGGCATCAGGGCATAGGTCTCCAGCAGAAGGCCTTTCTGACCTCTGGAATCATGTTCCTGCTCGTCACCTCGATTACCGGCATTGTCTATATTCTTCTTGCCTTTTCCGCGAGCTACAGCCCTCATCTGGCATTGCCGCTGCTGCGCCTGCATGCCTTCACCGCCCTCTACGGGTGGAACCTGAGCGGCATGGTGGTTATTATCCGCCGCCGGGATTTCCCTCTACGCCTGCATTCGCAGAAGGTTATCTTCCTCCACTGGCTGACAGTGCTTATCCTCTGCCCGCTTGGATATTTCTCCCCTTTTTTCGCCATCCTGGCAGTGCTGGCCTACATCCGGATGCTGTACATAATGCTCTTTAATGAAGGCCAGGTTGACAGGACCTTCATCTCGGCAGAAGATCGCGCCCTGAATTGATCGAAACTTTGATGATATCGGGGAGCGAAAGGAAAGGATCTGCGGCAGAAATCAGGATTTCCTTTTCTTCCCGGTCCGGGTCTGATACAAAGAGTGTACGCGCACAGGGAGAACCGGCATGCAACCGTTCTCTACCCGGCCAATTTTTCAAACAGCTCCCCAGAGGAAACGCACATGGCAGACAAAGTGAGACAAACAGCGGCAGAAAAGAAGGACGGACTCCTGGTGATCTGGGTCAAGTGGCTTCTCGGATGGAATTATCTCGGTTACGGAAAAGTAAAAGATTTCTGACAGAATTTTTCTCTGAAAGTCAAAAGCAAGCCCCCTTACAAGACATCCAGGGACAATGATGCCGAGGGATGCGCATCGCCTGTAAGGGCCTCGGAATTCTTGCTGCTCACCCGCTCTTTGGGAACTTGCGCCTCACCGTCCAGGTTGGCGGCGACAGCCTGCTCCCGGCTTTGCGCAAGCTGCTGGTAAGTCTGCTCGTCAACCTTTTCCCCTTCGACCAGACGGCTGTTCAGCTCTCTTGCCCAGACGGCCTTCTGCTCGGGACTTTTCCCGCCGGGAATAAACTTGTAGAGTTTCAGGCCCTCATCTTTCTCCGGCGGAGCAGACTCCGCGCTCTCCGTCCGGGGCTTTATCGTCCCCTCCTTGAGGCCTTGGTCGAGCTCATTCAACGCATCTTTACCGAACCGTTCCGCGTACAGTTTTTCCAAGGCGTTCTGCGTGCGGGAATCGGTGAAGTCCAAAGGCACCGGATTGTCGCCTGGACCCGTCTTTACGCCTAGCCGGGCTGCGATAGTCCTGCGTATACTGAGATCCTTCAGCTCCTTACCGTCAATTTCAGGGCTGTACCGCCCCTGAATGACCAGTTTAAGCTTTGGCCGGTTCTTCATGGCATCAGCAAGCTTCAGGAGCTTTTCCTTCTCGGGAGGAAGCAGCTCGGCACTGCCCGGATCGAATTCCACCGCATCGAATTTCTCCGTATCCCCTCCGATCAGATTCCCAAGCAGATGGAAAGGGGCTGTTACCGCCTTGGTTATAAGATTTGTAAACATGGTCCAGATCAAGGGCCCTATGCTGAACTGGGGGTCGTTCAGATCTCCGGTAACGGGAAGGCCGATATCGATACGGCCATTGGAATCCTTTAGCAGCGCAATGGCCAGATCCAGGGGCAGACTGGTTGCTCCAGGCTCGTCAACCTGTTGCCCTAACACAAAATTGTCGATGATGATCTTATTATCGCCAACCATCTTCCCCTCTTTAATGATGTATTTGAGGTCAGCGGAAAATTTGCCGGATTCAATAAGGCGGCCAGCGAATTTACCTGAATAGGGCGACATATTTTTCATCTCGATGTTGCGAAAAACCAGATTGAGATCAGAATAGTTTTTAAAATCATTGGGACGGAGGTCTCCGATGATTTTGGCCATCCCGAATTGATCCACATGCCCATCCATCTGGATTTTGGCCTCTGACTCCGGCAGCGACGAAAGGCCGGTGACCGTCCCCTTGAGGTCATGTATCCGGGTGGTGAACCGGGGACGCAGACTGAGGTCGGCAAAGATCAGATCGCCGCCTTCCACCAGAATCCTGGAAATATGATAGGCGAAGGATTCATCCTGGTTTTTGTGTCCCGGATTTTTCCTGGCAGGCCCCGAAGGCTGAGGAGGCGCGGTCCGGGCAACAGGTTTGGCCTTGGCCGGCTGTTTTTTTAAGACTTTATCGAAATTCAGTGTCCTGTCTTCTCCTATGATCAACTCGCCGACAGGATTGGATACCTTAATTTCCTGAGCATCCAGGGCGTCTGGGGCAAGCGTCAGCTTGAACGCAGGGAGCCGGACCGAACTCCAGCGCAGGTATGTCTTTTTGGAGGCGGAATCGACAAGGTTCAGATTGTCGAGGCTGAAACTTCCCTGGTAAGCCATTTTCTGGGGATCCCCGGCAATCCCGTAACGCAGATGTCCCAGAGCCGAGATTGCACCGGACTGGACTTTCAGCGTGACATAGGGGGCGATATAGGGCTGCAGCGCGGTGAGAACAATCCCGGACAGATTGATATCGGCCTCCACCGAGGGGACAAGCGGATTAACCGAGCCGCTTACCTTTGCGCTGCCACCGTGTTCCACCTGCAGTTCCACGCTGAACCCCATGGGCGATTTACCGTCCACATCTGTCAGCCTGATGGTTATACCCTGCAGGCCAAGAACAGGTTTATCTGTATGGGTCGCCAGATCAGAAAAGTGCGAACTGAATCCCTCAATTTCAAAAGACTTGACCATGTATTTCCAGGAGGAACCGGCAGATTGGGCATCGGTTGCGGGCCTGGCATCCTGGCCAGGAGCGCCATCAGGGCCAGAACCTGTACCCTGATCAGGCCTGGTGTCAGTTGCGGGCTTGGCAGCAGGGCCGCCTTCGGCAGACGGGGAAGATTTCCCCTTCGAGGATCCCCTTTTCGCAGACGCCGGTTCCACCCCCTTGACCGGCTTACCCTCCGGTGATTGCAGGCCAGCGCCTTTCGGTTCAAACAGTTGTGTCCAGTCAAGCTGCCCTTGAGCATCCCGAACGACATCGAGATTCCCTTTACTCAGACCGATATGGGAAAAGGTGATCGAGTGGGCGGCCAGATCACAGTCACCGCCGTCTACGGTCAGCTTTTCGGTGGAAAACAGCGGTTCTTTGGACACGGCAGACTGCAGGCTGATTCCTCGTATTTCACTTGTTATGTCCCGAACCGTAATCTTGGGTTCGCCGGGGCCTGTTTCCAGCTTTCCCTGCAGATGAAGATCTGCGCCGCCAATGGCCGCCTTCAGCGGGTTTTTCAGACTCTGATCATCAAGATCAAGGGCGATATTCTTGAAGGCTATGCTGTCCGCCTGTACCGTAAAAGGAACATCAGCGCCTGCAGCCGAAGGCGGAGGAGGCGGTGGTGATTCATGTGCCAACCCGTTCTGATCCGGGCCGGAACCCGTACCGGGAGCCGGAGACGTTGGGGATGGAGGACGGTGCCGTTGGTCGTCAGGAGCCGGGGCGCGAAGTATTTTTTCAAAATTCACTCCGCCCTGCCCGTCGATCCGAAGATCGACGGCGCCGTCCTCAAACAACAGGCTTTCCACATGCAGTTCCCGGCTGGCGAGATCAAAATGCGGCACAGTGAGACCCGTTGTCTTCAATTGAAAAAACGGCTTGTCAGAATCGGCCAGCCTAAACGACAGATCGTCCCCCGTGATATGCAGGCCATCAATGGTCACCTGCGCGGGAGCGGCAGACATACTGATTCGATAAGAGGTCGAAAGACCGATCTTGCCTGCCGGTTGTTCCAGATTGGTGCTGTCCCGGAAAAATTTCCAGAGAGCCGCTGTCTGGAGGCCCTGCACGGAGACCTTGCCCTGTGAGTTCAGCGGTGCAAGAGAGACATCGCCATCCCACTGGATGGACATCCCGTCTTCCGCCGTAGCGGCAAGATGATACTCTCCTGTATAATCCTTGATGGTGGATATATTCTTCAGATGTAAATATATCCCCTGCAAGGTGAAATCCGCGGGAATACTCTGACGCTTATCGACAATAGAAATCTGACCGCCTTCGATGTTCGCGTTCTGCAGAATGAAGCGGAAATGTTTTTCGGAAGGTTTTACCGGAGCAGACGGCTGTTCTGACGCGGCCGCAGGCTGAACGAGCGTAACAAAATTGAGAGAGCCATCCGCCTCGATTACCGCATGGATGTCGGGTTTTACAAGGTCCATCTCTTTCAGCGCCACCGCCCATCTGAACAGCCCGCTGGCTTTAACGTTTACGTAAAATTCTTCAAAGGCAAGTAAGGGGGCGCCATCAGCCTGTTTCAGGCTGAACCCGTCAATGTGCAGAGTCAAAAGAAAGGGGTTGATGCGGACTCTGTCAATCGTGGCCAGACAATGAAAATTCTGCTGTATATACCGGGGCGCGTACCACCTGATTATTCGCGGCACAACGATTGCACCGGCCACGGTATACAACAGGAATACAGCCGCTACTCTTATCAGAAATCTACGGGTGAGGACTTTTCGGAGAGTAAAATTCATATCTCAATGCGGTAATGACGCAAGGATGGAGAGATGCCGGAATCGTGCTGCTCGCCTTTTAACGGCATGTAAAGGATACCGATTCCCAGTGAGAAAACGCTCTTTCAATAGTTAAATCCTATCCCTTATAGGAGGATTCCGCAAGTTTTTTCACTCCATCCGCCATCCAGCGGCCAAGCTCCTTCCCGCGGGCTACGATTGATCATTAAAAAAAACGCCCTGCGCGTGTAGGTATTTATACCATAAATTCAGTAAGGTAAAAATTAATCCCTGCCAGCCCCAATCCTCTCCTGTTGAGACAGCAACAATTGCTTCATGAATATTCTTGAATATGGATGAAAAAAAATTACACTTTTGAATATTTTTATATTTCCCGGACTCCAGCAAAAAGTTTTTCACCTTGCCAGTTGATTGTTTTATTTTGGTTAGAAATGTGTTAAAAAACAATGAGAATTTATACATGTGCAAAGGCTTCATAAAGAAGAAAACTGGATACTGCCAATGGACTGGTCATCCTTAGATCATACGGCCGTGCGCACTTTTACGGCCCCGGGTGAGACTCGGATCCTCCCTGGTGCGGAAAGGCTTGCCTTTCATCAGACAGGTATATTCAGATTCCTCTGCATGCTGTTTTTTTCATTGTATATGCCTGCGGTTTTAATCTGGTCGGACATTATTCCTTTCCACTATCGTTTTCATATACTGTTCTGCATCCTGGCGGGTTTTCTTTTCTGCTGTTTTCTCAGACGGTACAGCTTTCATGAGCTGGGGTTCAGAACAGACAATTTGGGACATTCCCTGCGCTGGAACCTCCTTTTCTGCGCCTTCGGCGCTGTCGGGCTGTACCTCATCGACAAAGCGGGGATTGGCAGACAGGGGCACTCGAATTATTTTCTCTGGTCGTACGCGCTCTATATTTTCTTTCTCGGACCGGCGCAGGAAATCGTTTTCCGGGGGATTTTGTTTGCTGAAATGAGGAGAATCCGCATTTTTAACAAGAAATGGATCCTCCTGATATCCACACTTTCCTTCTGTTTTCTCCATATTATCTATAATTACCCTCCCCTGCTCGTCATCACCTTTGTCAGTGGCCTGATCTGGGGACTTATCTTTACAAAATGCCCCAACATCTGGGCTACTTCGCTTTCCCACTCCCTTCTCGGAGCACTGGCAATGTTTTTCAGACTTATTTGACAGACAGTCTCCCCTTTACCTGAATCCCATCGCCCAATCTGCACTCACTGTACCGTTTCCAGAGCACTGTTTCCGTATTGCAGAAGCGCCACCAGGTTTTCGTCTTTCAGTTTTCTCGGGTCCTCGTCGAGGGCAAGCCCCCCCTCGTTGCAGGTCCGCGCATAGGCTACAACGGTTTCCCATATCTCTGCTGCCGGTCTGGGACGTGAGACGCCTATGATGCGCCCAAAGCAGTCTTTCTGATGAAACGCCTGGTTTTTCTGCATTGCGACGGTATACAGAAGTCCGGGGTGTATGGCTTTCGGCCCATAAAAGACAAAATCCGATGAAACAGCGTTCGCATGCAGCAGATCCGCACCCCTGACAGTCACCAGATAGAGGCTCGTCTGTCCTGGCGTCCCCGCAGGCTGCCGTTCCACCCTGAAGGCGTTCAGAACGTCCTGACTGGTCAGTTGCCCTCTGGACCACCGGTCCCCGACAGAGTCCATGCCGATCAGCGCCGCGTCTATCTTCATGGTGTCCACCGCGGCTCGCGCGGCAATCAGAGCCATGGCCTGCTCGTCCTGATCCTGTCCGATACGGGCGATGGGCTCACCGATCGCTGACTGGTATTTTTTCAGAATCTCCGCTATCTTTCCACTGGTACGAGGATCTTCCGGAATATCTCCCGGCCGGTTGACAACAAGACGATAGCTGCTGCCGGCAATAACCTTGCGCGCAACATCGTATTCGATGTCGTACCGGCCAAAGGTTTCGGCAAACGCTCCGGCATGGATAATGGTCGTGTCATTGACCCGCAGGGGTTCTTCCATGGTCGTATGGCTGTGACCGCCAAGGATCAGGTCTATGCCCTGCGTACCCGCCGCCAGGGCGCAATCGTCCTCTATCCCCAGGTGACTCAGGAGAACCAGAAGATCAACCTCCTGCCGGTGTCTGGCAATGATATCCCGGGCCCGCCCCATAAAATCAAAATCTGTCTTCAAGGCCCGCACTTTCGGATAGAACTGCCCGTCATACTGTGTATTTCTTTCATCCCAGGGTCTGGAAACCATCCCGAAAAAGCCGATCCTGATTTTCCCCAGGGTCTTGATGGAAAAATCGGTCCAGCCGGGCGCAGGCCATACGGAAGAATGCCCTGAGCCCGGAGTCATACTGGTGTTTGAAGCAACAACAGTTGCAGAGGGGTCACTGCTGAAGCGCAGAAACTCTTCAAGCCCCCAGGCGAAATCGTGATTTCCCAAGGTCCGGACATCGTAGCGCATAGCCATCGTGACCTCGCGCGAGGTCTGCCCGCGAGAAAGTTCTTCGGCAACGGAACCCTTTTCATAATCATCTCCGGCATTGGTCAGGAGCGTGAAGGGATTTTCGTTCTTTGCCCGTTCATAGTATCCCCGGATCCGCCCCAGAAAAGAAGCCCCGTCCTTATCCGGATTATACCGGGCGTGGATGTCGGAAACATGGACAAAAGTGATCCTCTGCCTGCCATTCTCTCCTGCAGACAGTTTATCATGCGGGGTTGGCTGGCCGTCACCGGATGCACCCTGTTTTTTAACCGGCAGGGGAGGAAGCAGAAGCAAAGACAGCCCCAGGAAAAGGACTTTTAATCTGGAGCGGTATGAAAACCGTGAAGAGGCAATATCTAAAAAGTGGTCCATAGTGATATCTCCGGGAGTAACCGTCCGTAATTGCACGACATCATCCATCAGAGAGGGATTGTCGCAACGGATCCCTCTCTCTTGGCCCTTATAATTGCCCGCATGTGTTCAGTTTCTGTAAGTATCACTTGAAATTTCTATTAAATTTAATAAATTGAGCCTGGCTGGATCAATTTCCGCTGCACTGCGCGAAAAGTCGGACCAGGCCGAAGAAAGTGTTCAAACTACCTTTCCGGCTCTTGTCAGCCATGCCGGTAGGGAATCCGGCAATAGTCAATGCCGCGAGGGGGATGGATACCGTTTTGCGCAAGAAACATTTTCAGCGAATTCAATGAAATATTTGAATTTTGAGTAGGCCCCAGATAGAGATGGTCAAGTTGCAGCGGATGATCTGCCTCAGACTGAAGATCAAACTCCACATAGGGAACGATCATGGCATTGGCCTCGCGGAAGAGGACCCGTGAATGGGCGCTATCGGTGAACACCGGAGAGACGATTCGCCACTCCTTTTCCTCCCGGAAGGAAGGATGTTTCAGGATGGCCGCTATCCGCAGGAGATCGATTTCGATATCCTCGAACACCTTCTGGTAGAGGGCAGACATCTGCTGACGCGAGGTGCCATCTGCGGCATGCGTATCCACATGGGACTCAACGGCATCGATGACCTGGCGGACGAGCCTGCGCTGCATGGCCGGTTCATAGACGCATTTGCCGATCTGAAGCCTCTGCCTGCGCGCACACTGCATGATAAAGTCGGCTGAAAAACCGAGACTGACTCCTTTTCCATGGGGGCTGTAGCCCCGCCATTGGCTAAGAAGGTTGCCATGGGCCCGAAAGGAGGCGCCGAAGAGCATGTGGCCGTTGGTAATCCGATGCGATATCCAGTCGGTAAACTGACCGAGCAGGTCCGCTTTTCCCTGCCCCCGTGCTATGCGATCCTGCACTTCCAACCGAATCAGATCAGCGGTATGCTTGAGTTCAGCAGAATCATTCATATATCTGATGTCGCTTGCCCACAAAGTCCGGCTGCGGACAATCCCCAGCAGTCCGTTTAATGTCGTATAGTGGTAGAGCAACCCTCTGGGGGTATCAGCAAAGAGTGCTTCAGTCAGTGTGCCGATTTCCTGCATATCCCGCTTTATTCCGGTAATTTTCAAGTGATTGAAGTCTGCCATCGCTTCCGCGACAGCACCATGAGAACGTTATGCAGATCACGATAACGCACGGGAGTCCCTGACGCAAGTATGGTGTAGCAAATTCGCTTGCGCAATTCATCAAAAAAGATGGGCCGCCGCAGGCCACGGTCTCTGTCTATATATGTTCGTGGATGAGCCGAAAGGAAACCGTGGAGGTGGTGACAGTGCTGCGGCCGAAGACCATAAAGGCCAGAAGCCAGAAGCCCTGCAGGCCAAGGATGATTCCCGGCTGCCAAAGCAGAGCAAGGCCCTGGCCGATGCCTGGAAGGGCAATCTGCGGGTCAGGGAAAAAGGCGATGATGCCCATGACATAAAGCACGGACAGGCCAGCCATTTTCTGATAGGCGGATATGGTTGAAAATCCGCGAAAATCAGCCCGCAGTGTCTCTGAAAGGATCCGCCAGATCTGGCTTATGCCTATCGAAAGAGTGAGCGCCAGGCTGTAATGCCCCTGCAAAAAAAGAAAACTTCCCTCGATAGCGGTCAGACAAAAGAAGATACAGGTTATGGCCTGGATGGGGACCAGGGGCTGGCCCCCCAGTTTGCCTTCGTACAGAGCCTTCTTGGTCGCCCCATGAAAGATCAGCGCAACGGGTGAGAAAATCCGCTGCATAAGCTGGCTGCAATCCCTGAGGGGTTTTCCATAGCAGCAGCCGAAGCTGATGCAACCCAGACGTCCCAGTCCTTCGCCAAGCGTATAGGCTATGGCCATAGCAGCCATAACAGGCATTGTCGGCAGCCGGCAGGGGAAAAAGCTGTTCAGTACCGCTGACGTCAGCAGAATGAACCAGGGCGCCAGCAGGATGCCGACGAAAGAGGCCCCGCCGATGGTGAAAGAATGGCGTTTCCTTTCAACAAGGATGGCTACGATACGGGAAGCCGGGATGCAGACAGCCAGAATTATGGCGGTGGCCGCCAGCGTACCGGTCAGGGATATGCCGTCAGCCCCCAGAAGAATCAGCAGCAGCGCAATGGCCAGGGTCTGGCTGGTAGCAAGAAAAAGGCCGTAATACGTAAGATTCGTCCCCTGCCACTGCTCATCCTTCCCCTTGATTTTCGGGATCACGGCCAGCATCTGCCAGCGTTCACCCGGCAGGTATCTGAATCCTAAGCCAAGCACAAGCCCCAGCACGCAGGTGATTATCAGCAAAAAGAGTCTGTCAGACATGGGTTCTCCTTTTATTATTCGCAATATTCCGGAAACATACCTTATTCAATGAGCGGTTCACCAGAATGACACTCCCCTCTATCCCCTTTGCCGGTCCGGTGGACTGTAGAGATCAAACCGGCTTCCGCCTTCCCTTCTCCGCGCCAGGGGAGAACGGACTTTGATATCGGTCTCGACCAAGGGCCCCCAGGTCAGTCCAGAGAAGCGGCTGTGCACGCCGCTGCGGCTGGAGTTGATCACCAGATCGGGACAGAACTCGATCCGGTCCGGCTCGAAGATCAGGACATCGGTGGAACTGCCCGGACGATAAAGGCTTTTAGGACAGCCCTTGCGCAGGAAGTGTCCGGGGCGGACGGGCTGGGGGCTGCTGTACTGCCACGAGCTGTATGCCTGCTTTATATCCCCTATCATCAAGGCGACGACCTCAATCATAGCGACCAGACCCACCCGCGAGCCGCCCTCCACATCCGTATCGATGATAGTGATCACCCGCCGGTTCTTGGACTGGATCGAGGCAATCGAAATGGAAGCCAGAGGATTGCACGAATGATATCTTCCATCGACCTCATAGATATCGGCTACCTGGCCTGAAACCGGCAGATGGTTGTAGTGATATTTATCGGGCGTCAGGCGGCAGACGGCAAAATCTCCCGCAGAAAAACGCGGATACCATCGGCTGTCGCAGCCCAGCAGTTCGGAGAGATCGAAAAACTTTTCCTTGATAAACAGCGAGGAGGTCATCGAAAAGGAACCCAGCAGCAAACGGGCATCCGCCGGTGAGACAACGATATCGGGGTCGTCATCCATGGGACGGCACTCCCAATATTTGATCTGCCGTTCAAAGATCCGGCGCATGCTTGTATAAGTAGACAGGGGCGCCACGCATTCCCGCCAGTCTATCCCGAGACGGGTAAAGACTTTCCGCGTCTGATGAAGAGGCTTTCCCGGCAGGTCGTAGTTGTAGAAACCAAGCAGGCTGGACATCCTGGCCGAAGTCAGCGCCCGGAACATGGCCGGGGCATTTTCCCGCAATGTATTGTAAAGAAAGGCAACGGTCCTGTCGCCGATCAATCTCTCGGTGACGACCCGGCTGGTCTGCCGGTCTATATACTGGTGGATGGTAGTCGAGCTTGTATTCATCGATTTTTCCGGACTTCGTTATGGATAACGGCCAATCCGATCTGCAGCAGCTGCTGCAGATCCTCCGTAGACGCGGTCTCATTGAGAAGAGCTTCCGCCTTCTCCCGGATAAAGACGGCGGCAGGCCGGTCACGTCCGGCCATGATCTGCCGAAAAGAGGGATCATCCCGTCTCTCCAGACGCTCGCAGTCTTCGGCCAGGACAACAAGACCCTCCCTGGTATGCAGCCTCTTCAAATCAGTGCGATAGTAGTGTTCAGTTATCCTGTTGAAGGCATCAGCCGGAATCCCGAGAGGATTTTTCCGGCATTTCCCTTCCTGCATTGCCCCCATGATCAGCTTGTCCAGCGCCTTTGCACCATTCCCGGTCAAGCGAAATCTGAGATCTTCAATGGTCCCGGCCAGTCCCATGGAATCCACCAGAGGGCGGCCGTCGGTGCAGATCACCTCCAAAAGAGCCATCTGGTATTCATGCACCTTGACGCGGATATACCCTTTATAGCGGCGGCTGTTCCTCTGGTCTTTAACATGACTGAGGATCTTGCGCAGAAACCGGTTCGGCGTATCGGCCTTGACAAAGAAAGTCGGAATGCCGATGGCGCAGGCAAAAAAGATCTGCCGCCGTTCACTCTCAACGGAAGGCCGGTCCGGGATATCCTGGTGCCGCACCTTCTCCTCGATGATCGAACGGTAGGCCAATGCGGTGATCAGATTCTGCATATCCACGGCGCCCGCCATATCATCAAGCAGGTTATGGAAGAGCGAATAGCTGCGGCCCTCGAAACCCGCATAGCCCATATTGCTGTACTCCCGCTGACGATACAGAAGATACATGGCCATACGCCGGTCAAAAACTCCCAGCTCCGCCAGTTCTTCTTTGAGCCGGACCTGGTTTCCCTGTCTGCCGTTCAAGGCAGGGCACGTCTCTGTCGAGAGAAGGGAAACCAGATAGTCGGTGAGACGGAAATCAGGAACGAGATCGCCATGCAGTCCCAGGCATCGGGCAAAGAGCTGATCAAGCCTGCGCGGACCGAAGGGGGTGAAGGAATGTCCCAAAAACCGGAGATCAGCCTTCTTTTTCCACCGTCTCCACAGCATGCGCAGATGGGTGTAATCAAGCTCATGGGGCAGAAAACCCAGGACCTTTTCCGGATGGAAGTCGGCGAAATCAAGCCTGTAAGGCGCGGCGGTATAGGTGTTGACAAAGAGCGGCAGGAAGTGCTCGACAATCTTGATGACCAGATCCCCGACATGCTTCTCGACAGCCGGGCTGAAACCCGCCTGACCGCCTGCAGCAAGGGATGTCAGCAGGTTGCTTCCCAGGGAAACATGGGTGCCGTTGTTGGCCAGGCAGGTGTTGGAGGTATTAGGCAGGATGACCAGATTGTTGGTGATGATGCCCGCGTCTTTCAGCTTGCTGATGGTATTGAGCTGACTGCGGGAGAGGGTCCGGTGACAGACCTCCATATACCGGTGCTTTTCCTCTCCGCGGTCCCAGCCGGAGAGACAGGGACTCATAAAAAGGTGGCGATAAAAACCGTCCGGCACAATTTCGTTCAGCTTTTTCTGACGATACGGGGCATGAGGTGCGTTGTAAAGCAGGCATTTCTGACCCGACTCAAGCAGGCCCAGCTTGGTATTGGCATATTGCACCAGGATCTGGCTGAGCAGAAAGGTCCTGGCCGCCTCCCTGGCCGCCAGCCTGCCAAGAGGGCCATCCGTGGCCCGGGGAATCGTGAAGGAGAGGATTTCAGGCGAAGTATTATCACTGAGCAAATGACCCAGGAGTTCTCTGCCGGTCTTAATAACAGCGATGGGAGCAGAGGCGTCGATAGCGTCGGCCAAGGCGAGCTTCAGCAGATAACTGACCGGCAGGCGCAGCCACTGCTCATTTTTGAAAGTAAAGAAAAACCGTCCTGAATCGCTGCGTCTCGGACCCTCCGGCTGCCCCTTGTCGGCCAGCAGATCGTGATGAAGAAGTTTTTTCGCCGACTCGCCCAGGCGGTCCTCCCTCAACCTGACCCAGCTGTTTTCCCAGACGCCGGTATCATTGTTAAAGAGAAATTCCCGCAGGGACGCGATACCTCTGGGCGGAAGATCGCCACGAGCCGCCCGTTTTATGATATTCCGATAAAATCCCGACTGGGAGATGGAAAGCGGCAGATCAACGTGTTTATGATCGCCCTGCACTGCGACCTGGAGTTCGAACTCCATTCCGGCACTGGAATCTTCTCCCGCGAAGGGATGCAGACCAGCCTGATGCATATGCCGGATAAAGGCGCCGACCCCGGCCTCAATATCCTCTGATTCTGTAATCTTAAGCTTTCTCAGTTCCATAATGAACAAAAAATACAAGCAATTGATTACAATTCCATTAGAGTTCCATCAGTATTTAATATGCCGGTTCAAAAGCGCAGCAGACGGCTATGCTGCCTGACCGCCAAAGGCAAATCGCCGGACAAGCTCGAAGCGGGCTCCCGCTTCGAGCTCCCGCACAAGACAGAGGGCATCGATCTGCAGCGGCTGGCCGCAGGCGGGATACAGATAGACCTCCAGCAGTTTCCGGATCTCCTCCCTGTCCGTCTGCCCGGCAACAGGTCCGGTCAGACTCATATGAAAGCGGAAATCCTCCATCGTGTACGGATAGCCCCACCGGATCAGGTGTACCTGCTCTCTTGCGGTCAGATTTTTTTCCATCCTCTTCTTCCACTCTTCATCTCCAAGCGGAGCGCGGAAGCTGTCTAATTCCTGAACCACTTTTGCAGCCATAGCGCGCACGCTTTCAGAGTCATCAGCAGGGACAAGGCAGAAAAAGCCCTCTATTTCCCGCACGGTAAGTCCCGGAAGACTGACGGGACTCAGGCGCAGGCAGAGGCCTTCCAACGCCTCCTGCAACTGGGATACGCTGCTGCCCGGCATCAGCCGGAAAGGGGCCTTCACGGTGGCATGAAAACCGTACCGGCAAGGAGCTGCGGTCAGCACATCCAGATCGGGAACGAGTTCCGTCATGATCTCTGAACGCATGGCCGTCTTGCCGGTGAGGATATCATAGCCCAGCCAGCTGGTGGCCAGATCACTGAGAGAGCCCGGGCCGGGGATAAAATAGATTCCGTAACGCATCAACAGCCTCCCGAAAACTGCTGAAAGGGATGTCCAGAGCAGAGCAGAGACAGGCAGGGAATGGGTGTATCCGCAAGAAAGTAAAACAGGCGTAAGGACTGAAAAGAGCGCATATCAGAGGGCCGGATCTTTTCGTAAAGCGCGAGTCGCCTCAGGGACGGCAGAAGAGGGGCGGGAGTGTATTTGCTCTTTTGCAGGAAAACCGGACCGCCGGTCTCTGACAATTGCCGATCCGGGTATTTCCTTTGCCCTTTTCTTCAGATCGGTGGCAATGGACGAGACCTCTGCAAAGGAGCTGATGTGATGAATTTCAGTGCTGACAATCCCTATGGAAAGCGAGAGCAGGTTGAATTTCCGGGTGTTCCCCAGACGGTCGCTGCTGAGATAATGGCCCTGCGCGCACTCTTCCGGAGTATGAAACCGGTTGATCCTTTTTGTGAATTGATCAATAATGTACTCACAAGCCGGGATGGAATTTTTCGGACGGGTGATCAGGATGAAATCATCTCCGCCAATATGTCCGGCAAAGCCTACTGAATTTGCCTCCAATTTCCTCATAACTTCCAGCATGATATCACTTACGGCCTTGATGACCCGATCCCCCATCTCAAAACCATGCCGGTCGTTGAAAGGCTTGAAACAGTCCAGATCAATATAACAGACATCGAAGTGGATGGACTGTGACAGCATCTTGGCTATCTGCCGCTGGACAAATTCATTGCCGGGCAGACCGGTGAGAGGATTGGCTCCCCTCGCCAGCATCATGCTGTTCTCGGTTACAGCGTTCAACACCGCGCTGACGGAAACGGTGCCGATATACTTGCCGCTGCGGGTGACGCAGACATCATCGTAAATGGTGATCTGCGGCCTGAGGTGAATCTTGCGGGCCACCTCTTCTACAGAGGAATAATGGGGAACCTGCAGGAATTCATCCCCGAGAATGTCCTCCACCTTCTTGTAATAATTAAGGCTGAGACCATAGCCGAACCGCCCCACCATCTGATCCTCCATGAAACGCCACCGGCTTATCAGACCGCAAAGCTGGCCGCCTTTCACAACAGGCAGACAGAGCAGTCCGGGATTGTCATTGAATCTGTTCAACACCTCAAACGGGCGGTCATTTGAGGAAAGCGGCGCAATATATGTTGCGATGTCGCCGATACAGATCACCTCGTCAAAAAGCACGGTTCCGGATTCCCTGCCTGTCTGCTGGACCGGGATCGTCAAATGCGTGCCGTTGATAAGCTCGGCGGCTGGCCTGGCAAGAAAATACCCCTGCCCCAGATCAATGCCTATCTCTCTGCAGATCCTCAGATCGTTTTCCGTTTCGATACCTTCGGCGATAACATCAATGCCGATCCGGTGGCAGGCAGTGGCAATGGAATCAATCAGGTTATAGTTTATATTGTTCTTGTTGGTATCCTTAAAAAAATGCCGGTCGATCTTGACAAAGTCCGGCTCCAGGACAGAGAGCATCTTCAACCCTCCGTATCCGGCGCCGAAATCGTCGATAGCGATCCGGAATCCCTTGCTCCGGTAATGATCAACGGCCTTCCGGAAGAGGGTGTAATTGGACACGGCTTCCTGCTCGGTAATCTCAAGGACAATGTTCTGTTTGGGCAATCCATGCTGGTTGGCCAGGATGCCTGTTGTCCCGGCGGTATGATTAGGGCAGAGCAGACTGGTCGGACAGATGTTGAGAAAAAGAGAGACCTCTTTATCCTTTATCCCCTGAGCCGCGGAAAGCTCCATGCCGTTACTTCGGCAGCGCATGTCAAGCTCAAGAATTTTATTGCAGATCTTGGCCTGTACAAATATGTCTTCAATACTCTCAAAAGGATTCGGACAGACCGTACGGCAGAGGGCCTCGTACGCGAAGATCTTCCCTTTGTCCAAACTCACAATGGGCTGAAAATGGGCCGTCAGGCTGTTGTTGATGAGGTCCTGAACAAGCGCCTCCCTTTCCTGATTCCTGCTCATGGCGGAATGGATAGCTCCGGCTTTATGACCAGCGGTATTGAGCAACTGAATTACGGACATAACATGACCACATAATCAAATTTTGGTTAAAGACCGGAACAAACGCGGTTTTCTATTCATGATTCGCAAAGAGTCCGGGATTATCCCTGTATTGCTCTTCTTTCGAAGATGCAGGATAGCCTACAGTTATTCGGACTGCTTTTGGACTTTGTGAGTTTTGAATCAGAGGATAATAAGGATGCGATTCGGAGAGGGGAAAGAGCGCCGGTCAAGAGGGTATGGGGATCACTTATAGTTGCTCCATCAATGGCCGCGATCCCATACAATCGATCCTCACAATTTCCCAACAAGGAGAAGGTGAATCATCCGGCAAGGGAGAATAGTGTTCTTCTCCTCTTTCCAGCATGGCTGAACCGGAATGACCAGCCTGGGCGAAATATGATAGCTCGTCATATCAGTATGACATGGCCATCATCAAAACGAGACTTTCGCAGTAACAAGCAGAATCCCTGGCGCTTAATTTAAGCATCGAATTGCCATCGTCCTTTTCGAACATATGCACTTGACTTAGGAGAATCATCATGTTAGGAATTCACAACGCACGAATCCGTTATGCTTCTTTCAATCCGGGTGCCCCGGGCTCTTTCATATTTCAGCATGGAAAATCAAGACCATTCGCAACATTGTGGTGAACATGTGATGGAACCGGCGACCAAAGACAACGACAAGAATACCTTCTCACAGACCAAGGTTACGCGGTGGTCGGATGCCTGAAAGGGGAAAGATAGGCCACAGAAAAAAACTGGATTAATAGTTTTTACCTATGATTTCAGATGAATATCATCTTTTTGGATATTTTTTTAAGCTATCAGAACTTCAACCAAGAAATGGAGGGAAACATGCACCGCATCCTGTTTGACCGTTATCGTTGTTTACTGCTGTTTGCATGCTGTCTTGCCGCCAGCAGTTGCACTGTAAGACCTGAGACCCTTCCGACTGATGTCGGCGTTTACAACTACACCACGTCCGGCATAGTAAGATTTTCGGTTTCTAGTCTGGATGGGCGCTCCAGCAGCGGCGGCCCAGGTATAAAACCTAAAGGAGAGGGTTCACCCTATATTGGTGGCCATGAATTTATGTGCTGCATGGGCGGTATTCCCACTGAATGGCGGCCGGGTTTATGGATAAAGGTCGTTTGGCTGCGGGATCAACACCCCTATAGCCATGAAAATCGCACTGGCTTGAAATGGTTTCAGGCTACTGCGGAAATACCGCCGTATAAAGGGGCTACAGACTTTTTTGTAAAGTTTCTACCAGGCGATAGGATACGATTACACGTTGGTTCCAACGATCCCCGACCCGATGGCACATATGAACGCTCATACACACCACCCGCCGACAACGATCCCTATATCGTGCAAGGCATCCCTGATGTCAAACGCAATGCCGATCTGGCCAAAGAACTGGCATGGCGTGTACAGCGCGACCGTGAACGGGCAGATAAAGAACGTGCGCGAAAGGCATCCGG
>Ga0214250_1000062_pt1 | contig 49193 bp, 40 predicted proteins | sample TroBogypolimnion_35_FD_153088 | JGI IMG/M metagenome (GOLD analysis project Ga0214250, IMG submission 153088) | Freshwater microbial communities from Trout Bog Lake, WI - 29JUN2009 hypolimnion | ecosystem: Environmental > Aquatic > Freshwater > Lake > Hypolimnion/Profundal zone | place: Trout...
TCGCCTGACCTTTTGTGGACAACACGCGAGTTATGGCTGCGGTCAAAGTAGTTTTACCATGATCAATATGACCAACTGTTCCCACATTGACATGTGGCTTTGTCCTGTTGAATTTTTCCTTTGACATTTCCTTATCTCCTCAGGCCTAATGGAATTAATCTTTCAATCTCGCCTTTCATACATTGGAGCCCACGACCGGAATCGAACCGGTGACCTCATCCTTACCAAGGATGCGCTCTACCATCTGAGCTACGTGGGCACCTCTCTTCTCAAAAAAAAATGGAGCGGGAAACGAGGCTCGAACTCGCGACCCTCAGCTTGGAAGGCTGATGCTCTACCAATTGAGCTATTCCCGCTCACTAACTATAAAACAAAGATAAAATCAAATGGTGGAGGGGGGAGGATTCGAACCTCCGAAGGCGCTGCCGACAGATTTACAGTCTGTTCCCTTTAGCCACTCGGGAACCCCTCCAAATGGATATCTCTTAAAAACATCCACAACATCGGTTTAAAACTTTGTAATTCACTCACCTTTGGAGCTGGCGATGGGACTTGAACCCGCAACCTGCTGATTACAAATCAGCTGCTCTGCCAATTGAGCTACGCCAGCCTGCAAAGGACGTGAGTATACCCATTCAGCAGTTTAATGGCAATATTTTTTTGTCACAAGAGAAAGAATTGGCTAAAAAAAAGGCTGGGTCAGTTCTGACCCAGCCCTATATTCAAGAGAGATCTCTACGCAGGAATTTTTTATTTCAGAACACCATCGGCACCATAAGAACTCTCTCTGCATTTCTCAAAAGCAATGGCAAAGGTCCTGTATACCAAATGGGCAAATTTAGTATAGGGCATGTAAAGAAATAACATCATAACTGCAACCAAGTGGCAAAAATAAATCACATATCCTATTTGAGCAAGCCCCGCCCACCGGCAAACCTCTGCCAGAAAACCGGTAACACCTACAGCCATAATTTCCCAGATCAGGAACCAATCATAAAAATTTCCGTTGATTCCGGCATCACTCTCAGCCTTAGCCCTGTTGGTCCAAAGAACCCAGATACCGTATATCATAGCTATGGCAGAAACATTTGCTAGAAGTTTAACCGGATTCCAGAAGGTCATTGGGCCATGAAACTGGGGAACCCAGAGACCAATAACATCGTTGGCAAGAAGTGACCAGGTCGTTACGATAAACAGTCCGATAAATGCATACATCAAGGGCCGATGCCCGCGGGCCCTATCGGCATTTACCGTGCACTCACGAAACCGCGTATGCTGCAGAATTTCAACAATTGCCGGCCAGAGAAACCTTTGCACAAATTGAATTGCAGAAGGTCTGAAGTTCGGATTCATTGCATTCTTCGCTGCCATCGCCTTCCAAAGAGTGGTAATTCCCATATATGCCGATAAAACAGCAAGCCCCAATGAAGGAACCATAAAACAGACAATAAAAAATATATTCTTCGCATACCAGCGAAAATCCCAATGACCAAAAAATTGCTGATAGCCATGATGCGCAAAATCCTCAGCAGAAGGGAAGCCCATCGCCCCGGAAACCATCCACATAAGAAAAATAATAACCGCAGGGATAGCGATCATTACAGGCAACCCTTTGGCATTTGACGCCAATTTGGCCAAGCCTGAAGGCCATCCGTAAAAAGTATAGGCGTAGGCCCGAATAGCCCCCATCACATCGCCAGGCTTTGCACCCCGCGGACACTTTTCCGAGCAATCGCCGCATTGATGACACAAAAAAACATCAGGATCAGCTATAAGGTTTTCTTTCAGACCCCATTGCGACCAAATCATTTCTTTGCGTGGAAATGGTTTCTTATCCTTTGAAAGCGGGCAGACAACAGAACATGTTGCACACTGATAGCATTTTTTCAGCGTATCGCCACCGACGCCCTTCAGATATCGTATAAACTCTAAATCCGGCTGGATGTTCATTTCTTCCCCTCATATAAGATATCAACACTCATAAAAACACTATTTTTTCAAAACCTTTCAAGCAAAGCGCTGTTCTGCAGAAAAAAACACTTCCTTTTCTGCAGAACAGGTAAACGCGCTTGTTAGAAGCCCTTAAACGGGTTCGGACCCATTTCGACAATGGTTTCGACAAAATCATTCACAATCTGAGGAATCTTATCGTAGTCTGTAATTGCCACCTGTTGGGCCGTTACTCTTTCCGGCTCAAGTCCGAGCGTGGAGAGCGTATCGCCAATATTCTCCATCCTCTTATTTGCAATCTCAGACCCTTTAACAAAGTGGCATTGATAATCATCCCCATAGGTACATCCCAACAGCATTGCTCCGTCCATACCTGCTGACAGAGCATCTCGAATCCAGGCCATGTTCACCGAACCAAGACATCGTACAGGAATGAAACGAGCCATATGGCTCAGTTTATGATGTTTCATACCTGCCATATCGATCGCCGGATACGCATCGTTTTCACACACAAGCACCAGAATGCGCAATCTCTCTTCATCGTCTTCTGGAACTTCAATCGATTTGATCATGGAGCCAATCAAATCTATATTATAATCCTTGAATCCGATTATACGTTCAGGACAGGCCCCCATACATGTTCCGCAACGCCTGCATCGGGTCGGATTAGGCAGCGGCGTACCCTTTTCATCATCGTCCAGCGCACCAAAAGGACATTCTTCTGTGCAGCGTTTACATTGAGTACAACGTTGCATGAAAAATTCCGGGTAGGTAGCGTCACCTGAACGCGGGTGAACAGCCACACCGCGATCTGTCGATTCAATACACTGAATTGCCTTTAATGCTGCACCAGTAGCATCATCAATGGTTTCATCCATTGTCTCAGCCTTCCGAACACCACCGCACGCATACACACCCGTTCTTCTTGTCTCATACGGGAAGCAGATAAAATGCGAATCTGCATATCCATCAAAAAGCCCCAAATCCGAAAAAGCCGGACCCTGACGATAAGCGAGGTTAATTGTGTTTTCATGAAGAGTAGTCGGTTCCATGCCTGCTGCCAGGACAACCATATCGACATTCAGGGTGATGGAATCGCCAAGCAGGGTGTCATCTACAGCCACTGTTACTTTTCCGTCAGGAGCAGCATCAACCTTCATAACATTTCCTTTTGTAAGGAAAATGCCATCATTCTGCTGTGCGCTTTTATAAAATAGCTCCATATGGCCCGGAGTACGCATATGCTGATAAAGTATGTAGGCCTTTCCTTCAGCATTATCCTGACATACATACTGGGCCTGTTTCAACGCGACCATGGAAGTAACTGAATTGCAATACGGGAAATCTTTATCATTTTCAGCGCCGCCGGGACTTTGAACAAAGGCAACGCTGGCAGGTACTTTACCGGCTTTAGCCATTTTTTCAAATTCCGCATTGGTTACCACATTGTTTACTTTCCCGTATCCAAGATGCTCATACTGAGAAACGTCTGCGGGCTTCCAGCCGGTTGCAAGAACTACGGCTCCGACTTTAGTGGCTGAAGGATCAATCTCAGTGTAGACTTTAAGACCTTTATTCGGGTCTTCTTTCTCACCCTTATCGATCAGGTCCTTTTCATCAACGGTCACTTTGGCAGGTGCATCCCATTCTGTCTTTTCTCCTGCCTTCTTGAAGGAAACTGAAAAGTTGCCTGGTGACCCGGCAACACGCGCAACCTCTGTTTCAGTCTTAACTGTTATCTTTTTGTTTCCGAGGATCGCCGCAGTCAGAGCTGGAACCGGATTTTCCTCAAGGTCAGTCCATGGAGCTTTTGAAGGAAAGGACTGTCTCCAGCCCAACGCCTTGCCGCCAAGAGCAGCTTCCTTCTCAACAAGTATCACCTCGTAACCTGCATCCGCAGCCTCTTTTGCTGCCGTGAGTCCAGCGAGTCCACCACCCATGACAAGGACGGTTTTGTTAATCGCTGATTCAAGCTGATAGGGAACAGCCAATTCCGTCTTTTGGGCACGAGTACATGCCATTCGCATGTAATCACTGGCTGTCTCTTGCATGAACGCAGCAGCTTCGGGGTGCGGAGTCTCACCTTCAGCAGGTTTTCCCGCTGACCATACTACCTGTTCACGCAAATTGGCACGGACTGTAATTGTATCTGCGCCGAAATCGAATTCTCTCTCCATGACTCGGGGTGAGCAGGCACCGATTACGAGAGTGTTGACGCCATTTTCTTTGATATCTTTTTCAATAAGAGCCTTGCCCTCTGTACCGCACAGGCACCCGAAGGTCTTGCACTCCATGGACATTTCACCGGTTACGACCTCAGAGAGAGCCTCTAGGTCAAGAGCCTCTCCGATGCCGCAACCCGAACATAAGTATGCGCTGTATGTTTTAGCCATTGATTTTACCTCCTGGAAATCTGAATTGCCTTCAAGGCAGCTGCAGTGGATGATTGGGTCGTGGTTACAACATCAGAGGCTTTTTTTGCACAACCAGCTGATATCATACCTTTCTCATTGTCAGAAATAACAAAACCACTGTTATCCATATTCAGACTGACAGGTGCCCCCTGGAATCCCAGAGACGGTTGCATTCCTGTTGCCAGTACGGCCAGATCTACCTTCTGCCGTATTTTATCGCCGGTTACAGCGTTCTCTGCCACTACCGTTACACCACCATCACTTTCAGGCAGTATCTCTGCGACTTTCCCCTTAATAAAGAAAGAGTTTTTATCATTGGTCAGTTTTTCACGGAATTTCTCATATTTTCCGGGAGTTCGCAGATCAATATAAAAGACATACATCTTTGCATCAGGATATCGATCCCTGACATAGGTCATCTGCTTTAACGTTGCCATGCAACAGATGTGTGAACAAAACTCAAGATGATTCTCGTCTCGTGACCCTGCACACTGAACAAAAGCAATTGAACTGATCTCTTTTTTATCTCCAGGACGGACGATAGCCCCCCCAGTCGGACCATTCGGAGCTGCCAGACGCTCCATCATCATATTCGTGATAATGGCGTTTGATTGACCGAACTTGAGGTTGTCCATTTTGGTTGCATCATACGGGGTCCATCCGGTAGCCCAGACTATAGCCGAAACGTTAACGGTTACATTCTGCACCTGCATATCCAGATCAACGGCATTATATTTACATGCTGATTTCACAGCCTTGGCGCCATCGGCAGAAAGACCATTCTTATTGATAACATATCTGCGTGGATAGGCCATATCATGGGGAAGATATGCGGCCTTCGTTTTGTCCATCCCGAAGTTGAATTCATTATCAATGGTATCCGGGCATGCTTCGGCGCAATCTCCGCACGCAGTGCAGTTACTGTTCACATACCTTGGAGCAATCTCAAGATTTACCTGGTAATTACCAGGGACGCCACTGACAGATTTCACTGTAGTCATCGTGTACGTTCGAATCTTACGATTGTTTTTTACCCGCCGAAAATTAATCTCCAGCCCGCAACTCGGCGGACACAGTTTCGGGAAATACTGATTAAGCTGGGCCACGCGACCGCCAAAAAAAGCGTTTTTTTCAATCAGAAACACATCATTTCCGACTTCGGCGGCTTCAAGGGCTGAGGTTAGCCCGCTGATACCGCCGCCCACGACCAAAATTGCACCAGAGGCGCCTTGCTCGTCAGTCATACTTTTCCTCCATTGTTGCTCTTAAATATATTTGTACAATTGTCACTCTTAAACGGAACCAACCAGAGTGTCTCATTTACTTAAGCCCTTTGATCATAGCCGAAACCGGTGATACCAGAGCAGTATGTACTGGAATAAGCTTAAACATTTTTAGCTTATATAGAGTAGAGATCCAAACACACTCTAATCCATATAAGCTAAAATGGAGTACATAGCAAAAATCTCCAGGAATCACAAGCGGATTCCTGGAGATCTCATATTACATCACTACAGCCCTACCCTATCTCTTACAGCCAAGGTTCGGTCGAAAGAATGTTGATACATTCAACTTTCTCGCATTTCCATTCCTTGGTATCAGGATTAAAGGTAGAGTTAACGAAACACTTCCAATTCTCGTCATCAACTGTCGGGAAATCAGATCTGTAATAGAATCCGGGATAACGAGATTCTTTACGGAACTCGATGTGACGGATATGGGCCTCAACACACCAGATACGATGATAATTCTCCCAACAGCGGAGAAGCTCATGCAGATCACCAGCGGCCATTTTCTCTGAATCTTCACGGAGCAGCTTGAGCAGGTCCATACAGATATTGAGCAATTTGCCGGAGGTCATATAGTATGTTGCAACGCCACCACCGTACTCATCGGTGGCCTTCATCAGACGCATCATCAATCCAGCAGGTTTGCAATATGCGGGGTTGACATCAGCTGCCGTAGAAAGGCCAACGTTCTCGGTATACAATTTGACTGGAGCGTAGATTTCTGCAGCCAGTTCCTGAGCGGTCTGCTTCAATTCAGGTTTGAATGAAGCATTGTCACGGCAGAATTTAACCATCTGCTTGGCAGCAATACGACCTTCTGCATGAGAACCGGATGAGAACTTATGGCCGGAAGCACCAACGCCGTCGCCAGCTGTGAACAGACCGTCAACGGTGGTCATACGGTTGTAGCCCCACTTGTACTGATGCGCACGGGAAGGGTTGTTGACAGTAGGAACCCAGTCCTCGTTCGGGCCAGAGGTCCAGATACCGCAACAGCCTGAGTGAGAACCAAGCATGTAGGGTTCGGTCGGCATAATCTCAGAACCAACCTTCTCCGGCTCGACGTTCATACCAGCCCAGAGGCCAGCCTGACCGACAGACATATCAAGGAAATCTTCCCATGCCTCTGACTCAAGATGCTTCCAGTATTTCTTCAGATCCTTGTCATTCATACCGGCTGCTTTACGGTCATCAAGGAAGGCATTAAGAGCGACGTCCGTAGCCATGTACAGAGGACCACGGCCTTCTCTCATCTCATTAATCATGAGATGATTACGCAAACAGGTCGGCGTAACAGGAGAGGCACCATAAGGCATGAACTTAGCAAGCTCGTCTTTAACAGAAGCGCTATTGGCATAGAACTCACCAAGACCATTCTGAACCTTAGCCTTGAAGAGCAGGAACCATGCGCCAACCGGTCCGTATCCATCCTTGAAACGGGCAGGTGTGAAGCGGTTTTCCATCATGGTCAATGTTGCACCGACTTGTGCACACATGGTGTATGTGGAACCTGCATTCCATACAGGATACCAGGCACGTCCTTTACCTTCACCCGTTGAACGGGGACGGAAGATGTTAACAGCGCCACCGCAGGCAACAAGTGCAGCTTTGCAGCGGAAGACGTGAACTTTATTTTCGCGGGTGGAGAAACCGACAGCACCAGCGATCTGGTTTGCTTTGTTTTTGTCAAGGAGCAGCTTAACGATAAAAATACGCTCAAGAATGTTATCTGCGCCAAGGGCGGTAGCAGCAGGCTCGGCTACGATACACTTGTAGGACTCACCGTTGATCATGATCTGCCATTTACCGGTACGAACCGGGGTGCCGCCTTCACGAAGAGTCTTGGCAGGCTTTGCACCATCAAGAGTCTCGCCATTGGCGTCTTTCTTCCAAACCGGAAGTCCCCACTCTTCAAACAGTTTTACAGACTCGTCAACGTGACGGCCACAGTCATAGATAAGATCCTCGCGAACAACGCCCATGAGGTCATTACGAACCATCTTGACATAGCTTTCAATCGGGTTTTCACCAATATAGGTGTTGATTGCAGAAAGACCCTGAGCAACAGCGCCTGAACGTTGAAGAGATGCTTTATCAATAAGCTTGATCTTCATTCCTTCCGGTGCCCATTTCTTTACTTCAAATGCGGCGCCACAGGCAGCCATACCACCGCCGATGATCAGAATATCTACGTCATGCTCAACGACCTCTGGGTTTACTACGGCTTTGAGTTCACCTTTTGGTTTATTTGGTAATGCCATATCCAAATCTCCTTATTACTAAAGATTTTTTGAGTTAAATTTCAAGGCTCAGCTTATTTCTTGGGGGATGGGAGAGCTGACTCTAAGAGCAGACACTCATCATCAAGGCTGGCGCCGTTCTGACCGACATAGGCATTAGCAGCACCCTCAGCCGTGGTACGGATCGGGAATTTGAAACGTTTCAGATTGCCATTACGGAATTTTACAGTCCACATAATATCATTGGAAGACCGCATCGGATGCACTTGGCCGCCCATAGGTACGAAGTCATCATAACCACGAACAAAGATCGCACCTTGCGGGCAAATCTTGACACAGGAATAACACTCCCAGCATGCATCAGGCTCTTGATTGTACGCCCTCATCTCCTCAACATTAAGTACCATCAAATCGTTGGGACAGATGTACATGCATGCGGTTTTGTCTCCACCCTTGCAACCATCACACTTGGAAGGATCTACATAACTTGGCATTAAACTACCTCCTCAGTTTGTTTTAACTGTTGTGACCCTGATCATACAGGACCCACTTTACCTATGCTGAAAAAAAAACAACAAAACACCAATCCTTATCTATCGCTTGCAAACCCTGACAAACAATAAATAAATTCATACCATTTAAACGTTATCGATTCAATTTTTTACACTGAAAAAAAATGAACGGTCACTCATTTTTACCAACTATGAGATATAATTTGTCGCCAAATTATTGTCAAGGAAATTCAACAATGAATTCCCATGGGCGTCAGTGCTGATCATAGGTCTTTCGAACAAGGACTTCGCGAGGGCGAACACCATCGGCAGGCCCGATAATTCCTTCCCTCTCCATAACCTCAATCATCCTCGCTGCCCTGTTGTATCCGACTCTAAGTCGCCTCTGCAGCATCGAAATCGAAGCCTGGCCCGATTCGCAAACCACACCCACCGCCTCATCATACCGGTCATCGGTTTCGGACTCCTCATCCTGGGACGATCCGCTGCATTCGGTCTCAATCTCCTGGATCACCGAATCATCATAGGCTGCGACACCTTGTTTTTTTAAATATTCAACGAGTTTTGAGGTTTCATTTTCTGAAATAAATGCCCCGTGGATTCGCAGAAGCCCTGAACTTCCCGGAGGTAGATAGAGCATATCTCCGGCCCCTAGAAGATGTTCGGCGCCCGACGTATCAATAATCGTTCGCGAGTCGATTTTTGAGGAGACCTTAAAAGAAATCCTGGTCGGAAAATTTGCCTTGATAAGACCCGTCAATACATCGACGGAGGGCCTTTGGGTGGCAAGGATCAAATGAATGCCTGCAGCCCTCGCCATCTGAGCAAGGCGGGCAATAGAGGACTCCACATCCTTGGATGCAACCATCATCAAATCCGCAAGCTCATCGACAATAACAACGATATACGGGAGTTTATCCTTTATATTTTCATTATAAGAATCAAACCCTTTCACCTTAGCCTCCTCCAAGAGCCGGTAACGTCTCTCCATCTCCCTTACAGCCCATTGCAAGGCGCGGGAGGCCATCTTCGGCTCAACGACCACCGGATGAAGGAGATGCGGAATTCCTTCATATCCGGAGAGTTCGATCCGTTTCGGGTCCACCATCAGAAAACGGACCTCTTCAGGAGTAGCATTAAAAAGAATGGAGGCAATAATGGTATTGATGGCCACACTCTTTCCTGCGCCGGTGGCTCCCGCAATAAGCAGATGCGGCATCCTGGCAAGATCGGCTATAACGGCATTGCCGACAACATCGAGCCCCAGAGCAATCGAAAGCTTGCTGGAATTTTTGAGGTAATTTTCTGACCCAAGAAGATCCCGTATGTAAACTATCTGCCTTATATCATTTGGTATTTCAATTCCAAGTGCTGCCTTTCCGGGAACTGAACCTACCACGCGAACCGACTGAGCCTTAAGCCCCAGGGCAAGGTCATCAGCCAATCCGACAATCTTGTTAATCTTTATTCCCGGCGCCGGAGCATACTCATATGTTGTTACAACGGGGCCCGGCGATATACCGATCACCTTTCCGGATACGCCGAAATTATTCAATTTCTCTTCCAACTGCTGCGATATGGAGTAGTAGAGTTCTTCGTCTATCTTCTTCTGAACCTGTAAATTTTTCTTTAACAGGGAAAGCGGCGGAAGCTTCCATTCACCTCTGGCCACCGGCCTCAGGGCAAATGAATCTTCTTTTTCAGCCTTACCATTGAGTGCTGGCGGTTCCTGCACTGCCGGAGGTGTTGTTGCTATGGGGAGGGCGGCAGCCACAATCTCCGCGGCCGGGTTCGTCCTTTTTATGGCTACCCGCCGCTCTCTCATGGTGTTCACCTTACGCTCATTTCTTTGACTTCCCGTCAAAGAGCACCAGATCCATCGCATGCAACATTGTATGGTCCTCAGAAGAAAGGAGAGGAGAATGTACGGTGAAAACTGGGTGGAAACCATCAGGGAAATAAGCAGCAGCAAAAGCGTGGTCAATACCGTACCGGCAAGCCCCAGCATGGAACTGATGACATTGAATATCGAACTCCCGATCAGCCCCCCGTCTTCCTTTATCAGTTTGCTATTCAGGACCGGACAGGACAGCAGGGTGCAGAAAGAGGCCATCGCCCCAAGGGTTCCACACACAATCTGAGGAATCCGGGCAGTAGAAATCTCGGCACCGAAAAAGAAAAATGAGCCGAAAAAGAGCAAAGCAGAGAGAAAAAAAGATCCCCCTCCAAAGAGATAAACCAAATTATCCGAAATGAAAGCGCCGGCAGTCCCGCACCAGTTTCCGCCTGCAGCACCCTGATAGTGCGAAAGAAGCGCCAGAGTCAAAAATGCTGCGACAAAAACCCCGAGAACAGCTACGGATTCCCTCAGTAATCCAGGATGCTCTGTCTGTTTGGTCTGGGCCATGATTAAGAAATGCTCCGGTATCGAATCGTCTGAAAGAATATGGAGGATGGGGGGTGAAACAGTAAAAACCATCAACGAGATCTTCCCCATTCAGCATTCCCCGATTCTCAGCGAACCGGAAATCCTTGAAGACCGCCCCTCACATTTACCGGTGATTTATAAAAAAAGGAACAACATGTGGTTATGTAATAAGAATTTCGGAAATGTGCAAGAAATCCCGCATCCAAATCATGAAACCGGACCGTCGGTAGAATCTTTCAAGGCCTGGATCTGCGTTTTCACGGCATCAAGAATACCGTTGACAAAAGAGGGGGATTCTTCGCTGCCGTACCGTTTTGCAATTTCAACGGCCTCATTAATTGCAACCTGATCTGGAACATCATCGCAGTACAGCATCTCAAAAACACCGATTCGCAGGAGATTTCGGTCAGTTATAGCAATCCTCTCCAAACGCCAGTTCTTCGCGCACTGTCGGATAAGACCATCGATATGTTCCCGATTTTCAAAAATACCCTGTAAAAGTTCAAAGGTGTAGGAACGTGCCTTCCTGCTGACCTCGTAGAGATCGCAGAACATATCAAAACGTTCCCGAAGTTCTCCTTTGAACATATCATCAGAGGAGAAATCATCCTGAAAAAGAAACTGAAGGGCTGATTCCCTGGCCTTTCTACGTATTCCCATGGAAAGTATCAAAAAAGAAATTTAAATCATAACGGAGGCGTACTGAGGAAACACTCGCAATCCTCAGAACAATTCCATCGAACATCATGTTCCCATCAGGAAATTCCAGCCAATTGCACGCAGGAAATCAACCGATATTGGCCACCAGGTTCGCCATCTCGATTGCAGCTACAGCGACATCGGCACCCTTGTTTCCGGCTTTGGTGCCGGAACGTTCGATGGCCTGCTCGATGTTTTCCGTAGTCAGCACCCCGAAAAGGACAGGGACTCCGGTCTCGAGACCAACCTGCGCCGAGCCTTTGGACACTTCATTGACAACCACGTCAAAATGAGGAGTTGCCCCACGAATGACCACGCCCAGACAGATTATGGCATTGTATTTTTGCGATCCTGCAAGTTTTTTTGCGATAAGCGGTATTTCAAAGGCCCCTGGAACCCGGATGACATCAATGTCCGACTCATTGGCCCCTGAACGCAGCAGCGTGTCAATTGCGCCTTCCCGTAATTTCTCAGCAATGAACGAGTTGAACCGAGCCACAATAATGGCAAATTTCTTCCCATCCGCCTTCAGGTTCCCTTCTATTACGTTTACCATATCTTTGCCCTGTCTTAAAATTGAACGATCACAAACTGACGAAGCTTAATCCACCTGGATGAGATGCCCCATCCTGTCTCGCTTGCATTGCAGATACCCTTTATTCTCATCCCCGGCTTCAATTTCCAGAGGAAATCTATCAACCACCTCAAGGCCATATCCATTCAAGCCTATGATTTTTTTTGGGTTATTTGTCAGCAATCCCATTTTGCGGACGCCAAGATCCCTGAGAATCTGGGCTCCGATACCATAGTCGCGCAGATCAGGTTTAAAGCCCAGTTTTATATTAGCTTCAACGGTATCAAGGCCTTCCTCATCCTGGAGTTTATACGCTTTCAGTTTGTTGACCAACCCGATTCCCCGCCCTTCCTGCCGCATATAGAGCAATACGCCGCATCCTTCCTGATCGATCATCCGCATGGCCGCATTGAGTTGCAGTCCGCAATCGCAGCGCGAGGAACCAAAAACATCCCCGGTCAGACATTCGGAATGCACCCGGACCAAGGTTCTCTTTTCGGGATCGATGGTGCCCTTGACTAAGGCCAGATGCTCATGGTTATCAATATCGTTGGTATAGGCGATGGCTTTGAACTCTCCGGCAATTTCCGTTGGAATCCGCGCCTCGGCAACCCTGTGAATCAGGATGTCCTGATGGAGACGATATGCCACAAGATCAGCAATTGTGGCAATTTTCAGGTCATGCTCAAGGGCAAATTTCTCCAAGTCAGGCATCCTTGCCATGGTTCCGTCCTCGTTCATGATCTCACAGATCACTCCCGCAGTGGTCAGACCTGCCATCCGGGCCAGATCAACAGAGCCTTCGGTTTGGCCGGTTCGTACCAGAACACCCCCTGCCCTGGCCCTCAAGGGAAAGATGTGGCCGGGGCTGACCAGATCGCGAGCCCTGGCATCTGGTGCCACAGCAGCCTGGATGGTGCGGGCACGGTCAGCCGCAGATATTCCCGTCGTCACCCCGGTGCGTGCCTCAACGCTGATCGTAAAACCGGTTTTGTAGGGGGACTGGTTATTTGCAACCATCATCGGCAATTCAAGTTTCGCAACAAGATCGGGACTGAGTGCAAGACAGATAAGCCCTCTTCCGTACTTGGCCATGAAATTTATAGCCTCTGTTGTAACCAGGTCCGCGGCCATGCACAGATCGCCTTCATTTTCACGATCCTCATCGTCGACCAGAATAATCATTTTTCCGGCCTTAATGTCCTCTATCACATCCTCAATTTTGCTCACTGCCATGACTTTCACAATATATTGTTAAATTTTTGGACGCTGTCAAAGCACCCTTTTTAATGAAAACCGTATCAATAAAACCCGTGTTTGGCCAAGAACCCCGGATTGATCCCTTCAGCTTCGGAACGAGCAGGGGCTTTCTGACCCGTCAGCAGGAGTTTTTCGACATATTTCCCAATAATGTCCAGTTCAACATTCACCCGCCCCCCCTTCAACAGATGGTCAAGGGTGGTTGCCTGCAGGGTATGGGGAATGATTGATACCGAAAATCTTCCACTGTCGCAACTATTTACAGTCAGACTAATACCGTCGATGGTAACAGACCCTTTTTCAATCACATAGCGTTCAAGTCTCTCGGGCAGAGAGAAGCTCAGAATGGTAAAATCCCCGGCTGGACGTTTTTCAAGCACCTGTGACACGCAGTCAACATGTCCGGAGACGATATGCCCCCCTAACCGGTCGGAAAGACGCAGGGCGCGTTCCATATTTATCCTGCCGCCCACGGAAAGGTCTCCCAGGGTGGTCCGGGAGAGTGTCTCCGGCGAGACATCGGCCAGGAAAGTCACATCATGAAAGGAATACGCAGTTAAGCAGACTCCGTTGATCGCAATGGATTCACCTTCGCAGGGATCCGGAAGGCTGGTACCCGGCTCTATCCTGAAGGTGACGCCACCTCCAGTGATCCGTTTTTCAATCAGCTTTCCAGTTCCTTGAATAATCCCAGTAAACATGTGAGGCCCTCAGGGGCTATCAGTTTGCCTTTTCAAGGTCTTCCGCTTTCCGGATATACCCTTCGGCAATTTTTTTATGATTAAAATTTTTATGAATCGAGGCAACCGTGCGGTACGCATCTGCAGCCTTAGCCTGTTCGCCTGCCTCAATATATATTTCTGCCATCCGCTCCAGAACTTCTACGGTGCCCCGGGGATCGTTATTATCATGGTATTTATCGATCAGGTCAAGACAAATACTGATTGCCCTCTTGAACTGCCCCTGACCTTGGTAGACCGTAACAAGCTGATTCGATACGGCAAGCATACTCATTGGGTCGTTGAGACTTTCGCAAATATCCCAAGCCCGCATATAGTGCTTCTCGGCCTGATCGTAATCCTTCCTGGCCAGACAGACATGCCCCATCTGGTTGGAGGCGTTGGCTATGCCCTGCTGATCGCTCTTTTCCTCGTAGCCAACCAGGGCGTTGTGAAGTGCGGCAGCGGCCTGAGCAAGCTCATTTTTCTGCAGAAGCTCCTTGCCCTTTTCATAATCGGCCTGTACCGGGTCACCGGCGGACTTTGCTCCCATTATCGAGGTGATGTCTTGTAATTTCGGGGCAGGTTTACTCATTGATTTTTCCTCCATGAATCGCAGCCAGGGCCCTTGCAGCCTCTGCGGCAACGGTTGTTTGAACAGCCACCCCATTTTCCCAAATAGTCAATCCGGCAGTATCTCCGCTCAAGCCCATGAGCTGAATAGCCGCTTCCTTTGCCGTGATCCTCCCGAGCAAACGAGCAACCTGTCCCCGAATTTTCGGTTCGGGATGAGCAAGAAAATTAAAGAGAGTATAAAAGGGGGTATCTCGAATTAAGTCGGGCCTTTTCAGAGCGATTTCGCCCATTGACCATATCACCTGTTCCTGCGTTGACGGCTCACCCATATAGCCAAGAAGATGCCGGGTGAAGGCGCCAAAAATATCAGGCCTCCCCGCTATTACACTGCCAATCGTCTCAACCATTCCCCAAGGCGTTGCAGCCGAGTCGGAGCAGGCCTGAAAGAGACGATGCAGCAATTCGGACACCTGGCCCGGGTCCCGGCCAGCCACTCTGGAGGTCACCTTGCCGACAATCCAGGCGATGTACCATCGCTCGTCCTCCTGAGGGGTGTACAGAAGCCGCTGCAAGAGCCGCAAGGTCTTCCTGTCATCCAGACACAGGGAAACGAGAGCATCAATATTCCCGGCCAAGGCAAGGGCTTTGACCGTAGTTTTACTTGCTTTTTCCTTGGGTCTGTTCTGGTCCGGCATTGGTTCTGGCGGAGGCTCGGGGCTTGCAGCAACAGGAATCATCTCCTTGATCTGGTCGTGCTTTCTCTTACTGACCCGCCTGGAGAGTTCCGCAACATCCGTATGCAGACGGACAAAATACAGAACCCCCCGCACCGGCCGCCCATCAATATTCTTCAAATCCACCACCTGGTGGGTCTGTTCGTCGTAATTTTCTATTCTGCCTGTGAGATAATCATCCTCGGGCATCAGTTCCCAGGCGAAATCCCAATTGTCATCACAGGCATAAACGAGCGCCTCGACCATTGAGGCCCCAACATTATGGCCGGTCGGGTCGCAGGTGTAGACGGCCCCGCACTGACAGCGTCCGACAGGAAACTCACGCATCTTTCGCTTTGGAGCATCGGTCGCCTTGTCTACCTTCTGCCCGCAAAACGGACACCACGGGCGCTTGACAATTCTTCCTTTATTCATAATCACAGTGGAACGGAAGGATTTATAGGCTTACCTGCTGTTTTCAGCATGCCAATTTCTCGTCGAGCCGACCGGCGAAATGAGGGTCAACTGAGTACCCTAGTTCTTTTGCCTTTTCCATATGTTTTTTCGCATTCTGATAGTCTGCGCAAAAATAATAGGCAACAGCCAGATTATTATGGGCCAGCGCAGATTCAGGTTCCAGCTCAACACCTTTTCCGGCTGCCTTCAAGGCCCGTTCATCTTCGCCCTTCATGGTCAGTACCGATGTGAGATTAATCCAGACCGTGGAAAGTTTCGGATTATAGGCAATGGCTTTTTCATATGCTGCAATAGCCTTATCCAATTCGTTGTACTGTTGCCAGATCAGTCCCATATTGGCATGGGCCTGCGCCATTTCCGGCTGAACCTTGATCGCATTTTCGTTGAGTTCCCTGGCCTTGATCAAATCTCCCCGGCCAAAGTGAATGGCCCCCAGATTGATCATGCTCTCACCCGAAAGAGGGTCAAGGACGATGGCCTTCTCCAGAGAGGCTATGGCATCGTCAATCTTTCCAGCCTTTAGATAGACAAGTCCAAGGTGATGGTGGGCAACCACATTATCGGGATTCTGTTCGCATTTTTTTTTCAGTTCTTCAATTACCTTGGGTAAATCCTCTTTCAACTGTTCCGGCATAACACCCCTCAATGCGTGTCTCGCCTTCCATCCGCGCCAGGCGTTACTGAACGCACGCCGCGGATGGAACGCGAAGTCAATGATTATCTTTTAAACCATACCCATTCTGTACCAATGCGATACGGACCGAATTTCTGGCCACAAAGGCGTAACTTCGCTTCCTTTTCAATGAAGCGCATACACTATAGGCACCTTGAACGCACATGCAAGGAGAAAAAAACGGCGCAAAGCCCTGCATCAGAAATCATTACAAAATATTTGCCGACCCTTCGATCCGCCTGCTTGTCCGCTCCAGAACCCCTCTTGCCTCAACAACATCATGCGCTATCTGAGCAGAAAGCTCCTGAATGCCAGAAAATTTCCGTTCCTGACGCAGGAAGTGCAGAAGATTGACCTTAATGGGCTTTCCGTAAATATCTTGATTAAAGTCGAAGATATGCACCTCGGCTATAAGTTTATTTTCACTGAAGGTAGGGTTGAATCCGATATTGATAACGCCTCCGTACTTTTTCCCGTCGTAGATGACCTGGCATACATAAACACCATGCCGCGGTATCAAATCCTCTTCGTCGATATGGAGATTGGCGGTGGGAAAACCAATTTCCTTGCCGCCTCTCTGTTTGCCCCTTTGCACCTCGCCGCGAATCTGGTAACACCGTCCCAGCAACGCCTTGGTTTCGTCCATCAGTCCTGCGGCGACTAACTCACGGATTTTGGTAGAACTGACGAGGATATCACTCTCGTGATAGGGTTCAATAACCGTCAGAGAAAAACCTTTCTCATCCCCCTGCTGCCGTAGAAAGCTGATATCTCCGGCACGTCCCTTTCCGAAGGCATAGTCGTATCCGACAAAGAGCTGTTTCACCCCTATGCGCCCGATCAGGATCTCCTCAACAAACCGCAGAGCGGTCATTGCGGCGAACTCTTTGCTGAACGGAATAATAACTAAAGCATCGATTCCCGACATCGCAATCAGCTCAATCTTCTGCTCACACGTTGAGATGAGCTTTATGCCCCCAGGCCTCAGCACCTGCAGCGGATGTGGATTGAACGTGATCACGACACTGGCGCCCCGGGAGTGAAAGGCTTTCTGTTTGACCGCATCAAACAAGCGCTGATGCCCGAGATGCACGCCGTCAAAATTGCCGATGGTAACACAGGCATGAGGAAACTGTTCTTTTATCTCACCTATTTCTCTATATATTTTCATCAGAAAGCAAATAACCTTATCATGATTTTTTTAATCTGCAGCAAAGAAAGTGTTGACAAAAACTCGTCCGCTAAGCATATTGATGCGCGTTGCCGAAGTGGCGGAATTGGTAGACGCGCTAGGTTCAGGGTCTAGTGGGGGTATCCTCGTGAAAGTTCGAGTCTTTTCTTCGGCACCAAAATTTGAGGGTTACATGGATAGGAAGATATCCATGTAACCCTTTTTTTGTATAGGCAGTCTCCCTCAAAAACCACAATCCGTTCTCCGCCATTCTTCCGCCATTCTCAATCACGCTTACGCCTGCGACACTTGGTGTATACTACTTTCGCATTGCTATTCCAAGCCCTAATAAAGACAATAGTGCTTCCGGATCCTAAATCAAATCGCATGCTGCAGTATGCGTCTGAATCCATACCTGCACTCCTATTGCGGCGCTGCACGGATCCCCCATTCCTGGCAATCTCATTATACATTCCCGCTTGCACGAACTGACGGCCATGATTATTCTTGCATCGAAAACATCAATAATTATTTTGATATTCATCAATTCCGTTGACTATGACAACAAAAATACGTATAATTGTTTTGGTTTTTTCCTTTGCGCAGCACCTGAGAATACGGAGGAAAATCCCTTTCTATTCACATTATTTTAAGGAGTTATAAAGGATGCTAGAACTCAAGAAAAACGTTGATATTCTTACAGTTATTGGAACGATAGATTCAATTGCCGACGCAACGGCGCTCTTTGAAAAAAACCTTGATGCGGCAAACCTGAAAAAATTATCCCGGATCAAGAACACGGAAGCGCTGATTAAAGTCGCCAATGCTATTGCGATGTGTCAGCCTGACGCTGTTTTCATTGATTCCGGCAGTGCCGATGATATCCAATGGATTCGCGAACATTCCCTGGAAAAAGGTGAAGAAAAAAAACTGGCCAAGGCAGGGCATACGATCCATTTCGACCTGCCGCAGGACCAGGCTCGCCTGGTCAATCAGACCTACTATATTATTAATGAAGGCGAGGAGATGAGCTCTCTTGCCAAATCGGTGCTTCGAGCTGATGCACTTGAATATATTAAAAAATATATGATAGGGATAATGAAAGGAAAAACCATGATGGTCGGTTTTTTCAGCCGTGGTCCCGTCGGTGCCCCCGCCACCATCCCGGCAATTGAGATCTCTTCGTCAGCCTACGTCTTTCATTCTGCCGAAATTCTCTATCGGAACTGTTTTGAACAGTTCGATGCCGAGGTTAAAAGGGCCGGGCTTTTCTTCACCAATGTTCATTCGGAAGGTGAAAACACGCCAGAAAATGTCCCCAATGCCCGGATTTTCATGGACAGAAGCTGGATGACAACCTTTGCCACCTTCTGCACATACGCCGGAAACACGCTCTTGCTGAAAAAGGGGAATCACCGTTTCAGTGTTGACTATTGCACCTATTACAAGGTTGAGCAGCAACTCTCGGAACATATGTTTATAACCGGCATGACCGGACCCAACGGCAGAAAGACCTTTTTTGCCGGTGCAGCGCCGTCCGGTTGCGGCAAAACCACAACGGCGATGGTCGGTTCGGATTTCATCGGTGACGATCTTGCCCAACTCTGGATCGCCGAAGATGGCACATTGCGGGCTATCAATCCTGAAAAAGGAATTTTCGGGATCGTCGAAGATGTCAATCTCGAAGGCGATCCCTTCCTGATGGAATGTCTTCGCGGCCATGGCACGGAGGTTATCTGGTCTAATGTCCTGATTGATGAAAATGGCATCCCTCATTGGGTTGGTCACAATGAGGAAGCCCCGAATCAGGGAACAAACTTTCAGGGAGAATGGTATCTGGGAAAAAGGGACGCCAACGGAGAACTGGTTCCGATGTCCCACAAAAATTCCCGCTGCACGCTGGTAGCGTCGGCAATTGAAAACCACTCGACTCCGCTGTCGGAAGAGCCAAATGGAGTTCCCCTCAAGGTCATTACCTATTCCGGCAGAGATGGAGATACAATGCCCCCGGTCTGGGTTGCTAAAACTGCCGATGAAGGTGTTGCCATCGGTGCATCCATTGTTTCAAAGGCGACGGCCACGGAGGTTGGAGCATCGGGCGTACGGCGTCAACCTTGGGCAAATGCCCCCTTTATTCCAGGCGCTCTCGCTGATTACATGGAAGCTCAGTTCACCTTTTTCAATTCCAAGAAATTTTCTGCGGCAGGCAAACCAATCATTGCAGGGCTGAACTATTTTCTTACCCATGAAAACCGCGGAGGAAGCGGAAAAGGTCTGCTGGGTGAGAAAAAGGACGTCAAGGCATGGCTCGGCTGGCTTGAACTGTATGCAAACGGGGACGTGGACGCAATACAGTCCCCAATTGGTATGATTCCAAAGTACGAGGATCTTAAGCCCTTATTTGATTCCATACAGAAAGAGTATCCGCGATCCTTGTATGACATGCAATTTTCCCTCTATGTCGATAATATTGTTAAACGGATTGACCTGCAGGCTGAGGCCTACGAGAAGGAGGGGAATATTCCTGCCCGTCTCTTCGAGATCTACAGGAAGCAGAAATCCGCCTTGCTGGCCCTTAAAGAACAATTCGGGCCGGTAGTCGCAATTGGTAAGCTGCTCTAGTCAGTCAACTTTTTAAAAGCCGCTCTCTTTACCGGGGCGGCTTTTGATGCTCTGGTTGCGTATCGCCCAAGAGTTCCCGCTCAGCTTCATTGCCCCCCTTTCATTCTGTGTTCATTTCATTATTCGCCCTTAAAAACTCTTCTTTTCAAAATGGTGATTGATTGGAATACTGAAAATCCGTGCATAGATTCCACTGTATCTTTTCCCCCTACTCTCAAACTGACAGGATAGAATGCACAATGAAATAATCAAAGATGAGGCAGTAGTAATTCTTAAGACTCTGAATCCGAATACATCCTGGACATGGTCGTATGTGCTTACGGCAACACAAATCCCCCACGATATCCTGTTCAGTGAACATGTTTATCAACTCCTTGTCCCGATTCAATGCAAGACTCGCGCTCTGGATGAAATTGAAGGCTACCTTGCCGAGTCCGCCGATGCACCAATCTGCGGAGTTGACAAGCGATGGCACACAGAAAGAACCCTCCAGCCGCCGACCCTTCTTCTCATCGGCGCGCTCATCCTGTTTTATACCGTCACCGGCCCATGGGATAAGGATCTGTTCTGGTTTCAAAAAGGGGCTGTCGATTCAGAGGCCATTCTCTTGCGCCATGAATGGTACCGACTGATAACTGCCCTGACATTGCATGCGGATATAATCCATCTGCTGAACAACTGCATTCTTGGAGGATTCCTCCTTCACTTTTTACTGCTGCTTACCGGTTCAGGGCTAGGTCTTTTCTCCGTGCTCGCCGCCGGAGCAGCAGGGAATTACGCCAATGTCCTTCTTCATGGTCCCGGTCATATCTCCCTAGGCTTTTCTACGGCTGTTTTTGCAATTATCGGCATACTTTCCATGCTCAGTTATTCGAACGCCCGCAGGGTTGTCGGCTTGCGGGTACTCGTACCCTTAATGGGCAGTGCTGCCCTTCTGGCCATGCTCGGCAGCGCAGGAGAGCAGACAGATCTTGGAGCCCATTTCTTTGGTCTTCTTTCCGGATTGCTGACCGGCAGAATACTCTGCCTGCCGTATGTGCGACGGATACAGCATTCCATCATTCTCCAGATTTTTCTTTTCTGCCTCTCTCTTCTTCTCCTCGGTGGATCATGGACGATTGCCTGTCACTACGATGGTTCCTATTCACCCTGAATCTATCACCCAAACCCTCCCGTTGCCCGGCAAGGAGATCGAGTACCTCTTTCAGTTGTCCGTATTGATTTTCTTGCAAATCCGATGCGTACGATTTATGATCTGTACGAATTCTTCCAGATGCGCCTGAACTGACTCTATCAGGTGTTCGTCGTATTTTTACTGAATCATAGACAATCCAATCACATTATCCGGACGGTTGCTGACCTAATCCAGGAGTAAGACCGATGCCATATCAGAATCAGGAACCCCCTTGGGGGAGAAAAAGAAGGCCTCAGACCCCAGAGGAACTCATTGCCCAACTGATCCAAAAAGTGCAGGAGTTTTTTTCAGAAAAGAAACCGTCCGGCCCTGGACATCAGGATGCCCCCAAGGCCTCTCAACCCAGGAGCCCGCTGGGCATTCTGGGTAAAGTCCTGTTTATCGTCCTTGCAGGCATTATTGTGCAGGGGATGTATTCATCTGTCCATATGATCGCGCCCAACGAGGTCGGCGTCGTCCTTCGCCTGGGCAAATACGAGCGGACGGTCAACCCTGGCCTTCGCAGCACCATTCCCTATGCCGAACAGCTCTACAAGGTTGAAGTGGCTGATATCAAAAAAGAAGAATTTGGATTTCGCAGCCAGTCACCGGGACAGGTATCCACCTTCGACCGGCAGGGATATGAAAAAGAGTCCCTTATGCTGACCGCAGACAAAAATGTAATTAATGTCGCATGGATCGTGCAATACAGGATCAAAGACCCCAAAGATTTTCTCTTCATGGTCAAGAATGTTAAACAGGCCGTCCGCGATATCTCTGAAAGCGTCACCAGGCGGATTGTCGGCAATATGGATTTCGACTATGTCCTCAGCAACCGCGATCTGCTGGCAGCTGATGTTAAAAGAGAATTGCAGACCCAGCTTGACAGCCTGCAGGCTGGAGTGGCCATCGGCACCGTCCAGTTTCAGGATATCAATCCGCCGGATCCTGTCAAGCCAGCCTTTAACGAAGTCAATGAGGCGGATCAGGATATGAAACGTCTGGTCAATGAAGCGGAGGAGATCTACAATAAAGAGATTCCAAAGGCCAGCGGCGATGCAAAAAAAATGATTGAAGAGGCTCAGGGCTATGCCGCCGCCCGGATAAATACCGCCCAGGGCGAGACGGAGAGGTTTCTCGACATCCTGAAAGAATACAAAATCGCTCCTGATGTCACTCGCAGACGGATGTATCTTGAGACCATGCAGAGTATCATCCCGACAGTACAATCCATCTATATAATTGACAAAAACCAACAAAGTCCCCTGCCGCTTCTCAATATAACCGGCTCAAAAGACACCCTGCCATCGGAATCAAAATAGTCCGGATATTCACCTGAGGAAAAAACCATGAAACAAGCTGTACACTTTTTTCTTGCCGCACTCATAGTCGTGACCATCACGGTTATCTATGATGGATTTTTCATTCTGGAAGAGGGAACGCAAGCAGTTATCACCCAATTCGGCGCCCCGATCGGTCAGCCGAAAACCGACGCGGGCCTCTACTTTAAGATACCGTTTGTGCAACAGGTCAATCTCTTCAGTAAACGCATTGAGATATGGGATGGCGACCCCAACCAGATTCCCACCAACGACAAAACCTATATTTTTGTGAACGTCACCGCCAGATGGCGCATCTCCGATCCCCTGAAGTTCATGCAGGCCGTGAAAACCGTCACCCGGGGTCAGTCCATGCTTGATGATATCGTCGACGGCACCGTTCGCGACATGGTCAACAAAAACGACCTCATGGAGGTTATACGGAGCTCAGACTGGTCTGAAAAAACCATGTCCAACACCACCAGCAACATCGGGTCAAAACCAGAGATGGGACGGGATAAGATCACCGAGAAGATCCTTGAGGCCGCAGCGAAACTGACACCCCAATATGGTATTGAACTCATAGACGTTATGTTTAAAAGGGTTAACTATATTGACTCTGTGCAGCAAAAAGTCTATGACCGCATGATCTCTGAACGAAAGCGCATTGCAGCCGAGAAACGGTCTCTGGGCGAAGGGCAAAAAGCGGAGATCCTTGGAAAGGTAGAAAAAGAATTGAAGGAGATTCTGTCTGGAGCCAATAGAGACGCCCTGGTCATCAAGGGGAAGGCAGATGCCGAGGCCTCAAAAATTTACGCGGCGGCCTATTCCCAGGACCCGGATTTCTTTTCATTTGAAAAAACCATGGAAGGATATAAAAATACTATCGGTAAAAATACATCGCTGGTTCTGTCATCGGATTCCGATCTTTACCAGTATTTGAGAAGCGCCTCCGGGAGGAAATAAGTCTTCGTCACGACAGGAGCTGACAAAGGATCTTTATCACTCTTCAAGGGGGGCTTCCCTGCCTTTAGCTTCATAGGACGGAGAGGCTGAAGGCGGGTCTGGGGGAGGGGAAGACTTATTCCTTGGATCTTACTTCGTCTTCTGCAGCCGGATAGAGCGGCCCTTGCCCCTCTTCAAAGCATATCCGCCCTTTCTGCTCCAATTGCGTTTCAAAAAGTTCAAGGTCTTCGTCGCTGGTTATCTCTTCTTTCTGGCTCTGATCGAATCGGCAATTACAGCGGCTCAACTGTCCGAAGCACCAGGGACAGATTTCCACAGGACACCCCAGGTGATGATATTCTCCGACACCCACGGCGCAGACCGGACAAAGAGCGGTATTAACCTTCCATTTCTTGCTGAGATCTGCAAAATCCGCCATCCTCGGATGGAGCTGCAAAAATGACTCTTTGCTGGCATAGCCGAAATATTCCATAATTTCCGGATCGGCCGCATCCTCCAGATACTCTCCAAGACAGCCGGCGTCATCTTCGGTGGCGTAATAGATATATTCGTGCAGGCCTGTGCTGACACCCAGCAGAAAGACCCCCTGCCGCATACCGGCGAGGACAATCCTGGTTACCGGCTCTTCCCTTGCCTCAGGCAAAGAAGTGTAAAACTCTTTTAAAACGCTCAGGGCTACCGGATTCGCACGGTATTCCTCAAGGAGGGCTTCAGCATTCCTTCTCTCCTCATCATTGACCGCATAGCGGATAAGCAGCTCGATTTCTTCCAGGTTTGCCTGTAATTGTTTCTTTATCTTCATATCCATTCTCTATCTGTTTTCCAAGCAGACCTTCTGTTATGGCCCCAGTCCATCTGGCTGTTTCAGCCTGAATATCCACTGCTTGACTGATTGCGGTAACCACCGCTACACGTTGTGCTCCATGGGCGATGAGTGCGCCGATATGCTGGAATTTTATTCCTCCCATGATCGTGAAAGGCAGCGAACACAGTCTGCTGAATTTCAAAATTGCTTCTGGGCCTAAAAAGGAACAAAGGCCTTCTTTTGTCCCGGTCTGGTATATCGGGCCAATATTAAAATAGGACACAAGTTGCGGTTTTTTTTCAAGCGATCGGGCAAGGGCAACGGCATCCCGCTCATTATTGCAGGAAAGGCCCACCAGCATGTCCGGCGCAAGCTTCCTGATCTCCATCGGCGGCAGGTCTTTCTGCCCCACATGGATGCCATCGGCATCTGCAAGCAAGGCTATATCCAAACGGTCATTCATGATAAACAGGGCGCCTGCTTCGCGGGTTTTTTCACGAAAGTAGCGTGCCTTTTCCAAAAGTACCGCATCCTCGCTGTCCTTGTCCCGAAGCTGCACGATCCTCGCCCCTCCGGCCAAAACCCCATCCAGCCACTCACGATCAGTTCTGCCCTCCGACAATTTTTCGCAGCTCACCGGATAGAGTGTAACCTCCTCTGTGAACTGTTTAATCAACCGAGAATATTTTCCGCCATTATCCATTTCTTGTTTCCCTTTGCAGCATTGTATCGGGCGCCGATTTCAAAATCCGCCACTGTGCGATTCATCCCACAGGATTTAATTTCCGGAATAATACGTCCCGGACGAAGGAGTTTTTTAAATTTAACAAAAAAGAAAAATTGATCAAGCAATCCATCTATGATACCTATACTCTCCGGTACGAGAATATCCTCCCGTGCCAGTCATCTGTTCCCGATAATCGACCCTCTTTGCAGACCCTTCGGATTGCAGATTCATTTCAGAAGTATTGTACTGCAAACAACGGCCCTCTGCATTACTTGCTTTCATGCACTCCCCTGCTCTACTTTTGAAAGCGGCCTTCACAGAGGCCATAGAATCATCAGACGTGAGGAATAAAATGCCAGGTAAATTCGCACAGCTCATTCTTGAAGGAAAAACCTTTACTTTCCCGGTACATGAAGGACAATACGGAGAAAAGGCCATTGATATTTCGACACTCCTGAAGCAAACAGGGCATATAACACTCGACAGAGGATATATGAATACCGGCTCCTGCACGAGTTCCATCACCTATCTTGACGGCAGGGCCGGTATTCTTGACTACAGAGGATATGCCATCGAGGACCTGGCCGAAAACTGTTCCTTTGTCGAAGTAGCGTACCTCCTCCTGCACGGCAAATTGCCCAACGCCCAGGAACTCTCCGACTACCGGGAGCTGATGTCTCAATATGCACTTATTCATGAGGATATGATCCATTTTTTTGATCATTTTCCTTCCCACGCCTCTCCAATGTCCATTCTTTCAACAATGGTCAACTCCCTCCACAATTTTTACCCGGAACTCACCATCCATCCGGATCCCACAGAAAGCTTCGACAATATAACTGCAAGACTTCTGGCCAAGGTGAGGACCATCGCCGCATTCTCTTATAAAAAATCAAAGGGGCACCCGCTGATCTATCCTCGCTATGACTTGAACTACTGCGAGAACTTTCTCAATATGATGTTCGATAAACCGACCCGCCCCTATAAGATCCTGCCCGAGGTCGTTTCAACACTCAATAAGCTGTTGATTCTCCATGCCGACCATGAACAAAACTGCTCCACGTCCACAGTTCGCCTGGTCGGCAGCGCAGGCGTCAACCTCTATGCCTCCATAGCCGCCGGGATCAACGCTCTCTGGGGCCCCTTGCATGGGGGAGCGGCGCAGGAGGTCGTTGAAATGCTGGAGGGTATTTATGCCGATGATAAGGATTTTGAAAAATATATCCGCAAGGCAAAAGACCATGATGATCCGTACAGACTTACAGGTTTCGGACACCGCGTATACAAGACGTTCGATCCGCGCGCCCAGATAATCAAAAAATCCTGCGACGAGACGCTTTCGGCACTGCACGTCAATGACCCCTTACTGGATATTGCTAAAGAACTGGAAGACAGGGTTCGGCATGACGATTACTTCATCAGCCGGAACCTTTACCCCAACGTGGATTTCTACAGCGGCATCATTTACAGGGCTATGGGCATTCCGACCAATATGTTTACGGTGATGTTCGCGCTGGGAAGGTTGCCCGGCTGGCTCGCCAATTGGAGGGAAATGATCGGAGACCCCGAAGGAAGACGGATCGGCCGCCCGCGTCAGCTCTATACCGGTCCTACCCGGCGTCCCTTCATCCCCCTTGATCAGAGGAAATAAGACGTTAATCCTTGTAAAGGGGCGAGAAGGCCAGCGCCTTCCCGCCCCCTTCCCGGCCCGTCCATCTGAATTGCGGAACACTGTAATTTCACGGATTTCTCCTCTGTACAGACCTTTCTCCCTCCTCAATTCCGTGTCGCCGTTTTTTCTTCTGCTTTGAAAGACAACCCCTGTATCGTTTATGAAAATTATTGACAAAGGAGGGAGCTTCGAATATATTGGTTAACCATTGAGCTTCAAAATAACTATTGGTGAACTTATTTTCGGGTATCAAGAGACGATGGGAACAGAAGATATTCGAAGGCATCTTCCAGGAATTTCGGAAATACTCTGGGAAATGATCCTGAACGAGAAAATGAAAGTCGGTGACAAACTGCCTCCGGAACGGTCTTTGGCAAAACGATTCGAGGTAACGAGAGGCGTTGTTCGCCTTGGGATTCAATCCCTTGCAGAAAGGGGCATACTGACGAGAAGACAAGGCGACGGCACCTATATCTCTTCGATTTCCGAAGACGACTTCATGAGAAAGTCCATGGCCATGGCCATGCAGATAGAGACAAGTCAGTTAAAAGACGTCCTTGAATTCCGGAAGATCCTTGAACCCCAGATTGCAGCCCTGGCCGCACTCCGTATCTCGCAGAAGGAACTCGACGCCCTGAAAATTCTGGTCTGCGATCAACAGTTGCAGACGGCGCAGGGAGATGGCGATCTCGATGCTGCTTTTCATCTACAGCTCTCCCGGTATTCCGGCAACAGTGTTCTTTTTAAAGTAATGACCCTGATCAGCGACATCCTTTCTAAAAGCAGGGCCGACAAATACCAAAGCGAACAGCGCAAGAGCGTATCGATCGCCGGTCACCTGCGGATCATCGAATCACTGGCACAAAAAGATCCCGATGGCGCATTGAACGCCATGCGGATTCACCTGGATCAGGTGGAAGCCATGGTCGGCCTTACGGAATAAAGACGGCTATGCCAGACAGGCAATTGTACGCCTGCATAAAAGTTACTGGAATTTCATGGAAAATTTTATTTCAGTACTCTTTTCAGTGCGGCAAGGATGCTGCTTCTGGGAGACTTTTATAAAAACAAAAGAGGAGAAGATTACGTATTATGAGCATCACGCATTTATTGATACTAGGCTTGGCAGCCATTGCCGGAGGCGCTGTTAACGCCCTGGCAGGAGGCGGGACACTGATCACCTTTCCCGTCCTGACCGCTGTCGGCGTTCCGTTTGTTTCGGCCAATATCACCAATACAGTAGCGCTCTGCCCTGGTTATCTGGGAGCGACCATCGCCCAGATGCGGGATCTTCGGGGCCAATCACTGCGGCTCTGGTTTCTCATCCCCACCAGCATTATCGGAGGAGTCGGAGGCGGAATCCTGCTTCTTCATACCAGTGATCATGTGTTTGCAAAGACTGTCCCCTACCTCATTCTTCTGGCTGTCATCCTGATGGCCCTGCAGGACCAGATTCGGGCCTTTCTGCTACGAAAAACCGGAAAGACGGAAACCTCGCCGTTCCACGAAGCATGGATAATCCTGCCCATCCTTCCCGCCGCAGTGTATGGGGGCTATTTCGGAGCCGGTCTCAGCATCATCACCATTGCCGTACTCTGCGTAGTAATCAATGACTCGATCATACGTCTCAATGCCCTCAAGCAGATACTGGCCTTCAGCATCAACACCGCAGCCTGCATCTTCTTCCTCTTCTCGGGAAAAATTGTCTGGTCTGCGGCCCTGGTCATGGCTGTATGCGCCCTGGCAGGCGGAGCACTGGGAGGCTGGATGGCCGGGAAGGTCAAACCTCTGACCTTGCGGTATATCGTTATTGGAATAGGAACAATCGTCGCTTTGTACTATTTCATCCACTGATGGTCCCAATGATCGGGAATTATTTAGAAAAAGGTAGCGTTGGCGCCGTACTGCACCGCTACCTTTTCGCCAGACTCAATCCCGTCTCCAGATTAACGGTCAGAGGGACGATGAGCGGCAAGGCAGACTCCATGGTCCGCCTGATAACGGTTCCGGTTTTTTCCACCTGCTCCGGCGGCACCTCAAAGACCAGCTCATCATGGATCTGCAACAGGAGTCTGGCATCCAGATGTTCCCGCTCAAGCGCCGGAACCACCGCAAGCATCGCCAGCTTGATGATATCCGCCGCAGTGCCCTGAATGGGCGTATTGAGGGCAATCCTTTCGGCAAATTCACGGCTGTTTTTATTTTTTGAGTTGATATCAGGAAGATCCCGGCGTCGATTGAGCAGAGTGGTGACAAAACCCTGCTTACGCGCCAGTTCTACAATCTCATTCATAAAGGCCTTGACCCCGCTATAGAGACGAAAATAGCGGTCAATGAAGGTATGGGCCTCCTTTCTGCCGATTCCCAGCTGCTCGGACAGGCCGAAACTGCTCATGCCATAGACGATGCCGAAGTTGATGCTCTTGGCGACCCGCCGCATCTCAGAGGTAATCAGCAGCGGCGAAACGGAAAATATTTCCGCTGCCGTGCGGGCGTGGATATCATCGCCCCTGCTGAAGGCCTCGACCAGAACCGGATCGCGGGAATAATGTGCCAGAACCCGCAGATCGATCTGGGAATAATCCGCCGACAAGAAGACATGACCATCTGAAGGAATAAACGCCCCCCGGATGCGGTTGCCATCTTCCGACCGGATGGGGATATTCTGCAGATTGGGATTGCTGCTCGACAGTCTCCCTGTCGCCGTAACAGTTTGATTATATGATGTATAAATCCTCCCTGTCTGTTTATCCATCAGGCTTGTCAATTTCTCAACATAGGTCGACTGCAGCTTGGAAAGCGTCCTGAAATCGATAATCCTGGCAGGCAGATCATGTCTGAGGGCCAGCTTTTCCAGCACTTTTATATCGGTGGAATACCCGATTTTGGTCTTTCTGCCGAAGGGCAGCCGCATTTCATCAAAAAGAATCCGACCCAACTGTTTGGGAGACTGAATATTGAATTCCGATCCCGCAAGCTGATAGATCTCCTGTTCCAGCAGGAGCAGTTTTTCAGAAAACTCAACGGACAATCGCGACAGAACAGCCGGATCAATCCTGATCCCGATGGATTCCATATCGGCAAGCAGGGGGACAAGAGGCATTTCCACATCGGTGAATAAAGAGGAAAGGCCGAGTTCCTGCAACCGGGGAGCAAACGCATTCCAGAGCATGAGCGCCCCGTGAACATCCTCGCAACTGTAGCTGCAGGCCTTTTCGAGAGTGACATAGGCGAAGGCATCCTCTCGCTTGTCTCCGTCCACAACCTCGGCAAAGGATGTCATCCGCAGGCCGAACTCCAGGCACAGGTCGTCCAGTTTCAACGACCTCCTTGTCGGATCCAGGAGGTAGGCTCCAATCATCGTATCGCACAGAGGACCAAGGAGCCGAATACCGCAATTATTCAGGATAACGGCATAGTCATATTTGATGTTATGGCCGAGTTTGGGGAGAGCCGGTGACTCCAGAAAAGGGCGCAGCACCTCTGCTACACGGGAAAGATTCAATTGCCCGTCAGCCTTGTTTCCGTTCTCCAGGCAATGCCCAAGGGGAATGTACCAGCTCTTATCAAGGGAGGAACAGACGGAAATCCCCACCAGTTTCGCCCTCCGGGTATCCAGAGATGTGGTCTCGGTATCGATGACCAGAATTGACGCCTCCGCCAGTTCCCTCAGGAGTTCTATCAAATCGCCTTCAGTCTGCACCCGATGAAAGCCTGCCGCAGAAACAGGCAGAGCGGCATCGGCCGGCTCCGCATCACGAATCAACCGTGTGAACTCCAATTCCTTATAGAGGAGCTGAAGCCGCTGATCATCGGGCGGCTGCAGACAGTAATCGTCAAGAGCGCACGGGATATCGACATCCGTCTTCAAGCTGATAAGCTGCCTGGAAAGATAGGCGGCATCCCGGCTCGCCTCAAGTCGCTCTTTCACCTTCGAAGCCTTCATTTTCTCAAGACCTGCATACACGCCATCCAGGGAACCGTGTTCATTGATCAGCTTTTCCGCAGTCTTGGGACCAATGCCCGCAACGCCTGGAACATTGTCCGAACTGTCTCCGATCAAGGCAAAACAGTCAAGCAGCTGGTTGGGACCGACATTATATTTTTTGAGGACCGCTTCCGCATCATAGACCCTGTCCCGCATGGGATCCCACATGGTGATCCTGTCATTGACCAGTTGCAGAAGGTCCTTGTCGCTGGAAACAATGATTATCCGGTATCCTTGTCCGGCAAGCGCCAAGGCAGCGGTGGCGATGATATCATCGGCTTCGACCCCGGATTTTTCAAACGACGGGATATTGCAGGCCGCGACAAACCTCTTGATGTAGGGAATCTGCACGGAAAGATCTTCAGGCATGGAGGGTCTGTTGGCCTTATACTCCGGATACATCGCATGCCTGAAAACCGGCCCGCGGCTGTCAAAGGCCACCGCCACGCAGGCAGGATTTTTTTCCCTCAAAAGACGATGGACGATATTCACAAACCCGTATATTGCATGGGTGGGCAGTCCACTGCTGTTGGAAAGTGGGGTTATTGCGTGATAGGCCCGGTATATATACGCGCTTCCGTCGATAAGATAAATTTCTTCGTTCACAGCGGCTCACTCCCCTCGAAGATCTCTTATAATTCTGATGCATTCGTGCCCAATACATCTTTGTGCACCTTTGACTTTCGCAACCATACAGGCTTTTCCGGTATAAATCATGCTTGAATGTGCTCTATAAAAAAAACCCTGCGCGATCACCTGCGCAGGGTTCCTGGAAACTATTATACAATATCTTTACAGGGGGTACCTTATTTCGCCATTCTCACCCATGATGCCTGAGGACCTTTATCTCCGATTGTTTCACCGTACATGACATCGTCGCCCTCCATCAGATCCTCAATATTTATATTTTTTAATGCATTTTCATGAAAATAAATTTCTCTCTGATCGGCGGCCGTTATGAACCCGTAGGACTCCAACGGTGATATCTTTCTGATTATTCCGTACTTATCCTCACCGCCTTCCTGTTCGGCAATCTTCTGGTCTTTCCGTTTTTTTCTCAGAATCTCCTTCAACTGTAAAGAGAGAACATCAAATGCTTCTACCAGTAAAGGCCGGACATTCTCTCCCTTTCTGGTTACGACAACGGTATCATTCGGTACCGATGCAATCACCTTGATCTCAAACCCTCCTTCCTTATGATGGGAAGTTGCCTCAATGGTTACCCGCAGATGAAGAACAAAATTCGCATAATGGCGAACAATTTTCTCTTTCTCCTCTTCGATCTTTGTCTGCCAACCTTTCCGCAATTCAATATTTCGGGCTTCGATCTTCAATTCCATAGATTTCCTCCGGTTTTTGTTCGGCAATCACAATTATACAACTCTTATTCCTCTGTGAGGCAAACACCTATTCACTGTGTCCTGGCCGCAGATCCTGTAATTCGGGCATCACGAGTCAGTATGGGCCATAAAGGGTGCCGAACATTCCCTTTGCTTTCATTATATTCCTAAGCACCTGATAATCAAGAGTCATCCTGATTTTTTAGGAAGGCCGAAGAATGACTATTTTTCTTTCCTGAAAACTGGATTCCTGGTAAAAATCGACAAATCAGCACCTTACTGTAAGCAACTGCCTGCGCATGTTCCTTGTCCAAAAGTACCGGAGACCTATAAACTTCAAGATGCAGAAAACAATCGGTGTCATTCTTCTCAACCTGGGCGGCCCCGAGACGCTGTCCGACGTTAAGCCTTTTCTTTATAATCTTTTCTCTGACCGGGATATTATCAAACTAGGCCCGGCCCTGCTGCAGAGGCCTTTGGCCTGGCTCATCGCCAGAAGGAGGGCGCCAAAAAGCAGAGCGGCATACGCCCGGATAGGAGGAGGCTCACCTCTCACCCGTATTACCGGACAACAGGCTCAGGCACTGCAGGATATCCTGGCTCCTGAGGGCGATTTCAAGGTGGTGACGGCCATGCGATACTGGCGTCCGAGGGCTGACAAGGCGCTGAAGGATCTGACAAGGCAGGGAGTAACCGACATTATTGCCCTTCCCCTCTATCCGCACTACTCCTGCGCAACAACGGGATCGTCGCTCACTGACCTGAGGGCCACCATGGCCAGTACGGGCGCGGTCCTTCCTCTGCATGAGATTCCTTCGTGGCAGGCCCACCCGGCCTATATCGCCTGCCTGACCGAACGCATACAGCGGGGCCTCGAACAATTTTCAGGAGAAAACGTCCAGATCGTTTACAGCGCCCACAGCCTGCCGGCCTCGCTGATCGAACAGGGCGATCCGTATCTGACCCATCTTTGTGAAACCATTAAAGGCATAGAGTCACAGACCGGCAAGACCGGCCTGCTCTGCTTCCAAAGCAGAAGCGGTCCCGTGCGCTGGCTGTCTCCCTCTACTCCGGAGACGATCCGGAAACTGGCTGGATCGGGATGCAAAAATATCCTCATGGTCCCCATTAGCTTTGTATCGGATCATATTGAGACTCTGTACGAGATCAATCTCCTCTACCGGCAGATGGCAAGCGATCTCGGAATCCGTTTAGTGGCCTCGGAATCCTTGAACTCGGACCCTGCATTCATCAAATGCCTGAAGGATCTTGTTCTACAAAAGACAATGGAAATCAACAGTTTCCAGGTTCCCGCCCAACACGCGGCACCGTGAAGAATTTACAGACCAACGGGAAGCTGTACTTTCGGGAACAGCAAAGAAAGGATTTGGGGAGAGTACCTTTTCGAAATATTCCAGCGGGTATTCCGAAAAGAGCTATTATTCGTTGGCGCTCGTGGTCTGAAACCGTCGCATTCTGATATTCATCAGGATGCCCATCCCCAAAAGCGTTGTGAGTAAAGACGATCCTCCATATGAAAAGAGCGGCAAGGGGATACCGACAACAGGGAGAAACCCAAGGATCATCATCAGATTAATAACCGCCTGCCAGAAAATCAGCATGACAATACCATAGGCCAGCAGCATGCCGAATCGATCACGCGCTCCCATGGCGACGTTCAAGCCCCACATAAGCATAAAGAAGTAAATAGAGAGGAAAAAGACGCTGCCGACGAATCCCCACTCCTCTCCCCAGACCGAGAAGGCGAAATCGGTATGCCGTTCAGGGAGAAAATGAAGATGGCCCTGGGTCCCCTTCATGTATCCTTTGCCGAACATCTCGCCGCTGCCCACGGCGATCTTCGACTGCAGAATCTGATATCCATGTCCCATGGGATCGTTTTCCGGATTGAAAAAAGTCTCAATCCGCTGTTTCTGATAGGGCTTTAAAAAACGAGCCCAGCCGAATGCCCCGACCGCAGCAGCAATGCCGCTTAAAATGGCATAGGTGGAAAAACGTATTTTCACAAAGACTGTCATGGATACGAAAATGACGCCCAGCATCAGAGCAGTGCCCAGATCAGGCTGCATCATGATGAGAACGAAGGGAATGGCTGTCAGGAGAATCGGTATCCCGAGATCCTTCAGCGTATACCCGTCAATGACCTCATTTCTTGAATAATAGCTGGCCAATGTAATAACAAGCATCAGCTTGGCCGGTTCAGAAGGCTGGAGTTTCAAAAAGCCCAGATTGATCCATCGTTGCGCGCCCCCCGCGCTTTTGCCCAGGAAAAAAGCCACTATCAAAAGGAGAAGAATCAGCACATACATGGGATAATTCCATGAATGAAGCTCCTGATAATCAAAACTTATCAATAAAATAAACCCGCTGAACCCGATCAGCAGCAGATAGCACTGCTTGAGATACAGGGGCATCACCAATGGTTTTGGCGGATAGGTGGCGCTGTAGAGGCTGAAGAAGGCCATGCCGCATACCAGCAGCAACAACAGCAGCAGGACCCAGTCAAAATTGGCAAACAGCCTTCTGTCTAAACGAATCATGAGAGATCACCTCCGGCTTGCAATGAAAAGTAGATTTTCATCAAGGCCTTACCACAGTTCCAGGGACCGTTGGAACCGCTGGTACGGGTAGTATCGCAGCGGGTTTGACATTTTTCCGGTCTTCCTTCTCTTTGGCAATCGCCTGCAGCCTGGTTTCAAAATATTTCATTAACACGGCCTTGGCCACCGGCGCCGCTTCCGACCCGCCGTGCAGCCCATGTTCGACGAGAACGGTCACCGCTATTTCCGGATCCTCTGCCGGCGCAAAACATGTAAACCAGGCATGATCGCGGTATTTATAGGGAATTTCCTCATCCTTCATCCCCTTGTACTGGGCAAGTTTTACGACCTGAGCCGATCCGGTTTTGCCCGCAACGGTGATCCCGTCAATCTTGGCTGCCCGTGCAGTTCCGTGATCACTGTTGACAACTCCTGTCAACCCTTCGCGGATAATGGCCAGATTTCTCCCCATCCCCGTCAATTCTCTGATCAGTTTGGGATGAAACTGATCGGTGGATTTACCATCTGACTCGTGAACGGATTCAACGATCTGAGGAAGAAAGACCTTCCCGCCGTTGGCAACCGTTGCCGTCATCATATTGATCTGCATAGGTGTGGCAAGGTCATATCCCTGGCCAATTGCCACGGAAACAGTCTCGCCGTCCTGCCATTTCTGTTTATACTGCTTTAATTTCCACTGCCGTGTCGGGATAATACCATTTTTCTCATGTTCCATCTCAACGCCTGTTTTCTGCCCAAGTCCAAGCATATGGGCATAGTCAGCCAGCGTGTCGACTCCCACTTTTATCCCGACCTGATAGAAAAACACGTCGCAGGATTCGGTCAGAGCCCTGCGGACATCCACAGCTCCATGTCCTGAATGCCTCCAGCACATGTAGACCCGGTTTCCAAACTGGAAATGCCCCGGACAATTGAAGATGGTGGATTCGGTTATCGCCCCGGTCGCCAAACCGGCCAAGGCAGTCACCATTTTGTATGTCGAACCAGGAGGGTATTGCCCCTGGATGACCTTATTGATCAACGGATGCTTCGGATTGTCCAAAAGAGCATTCCAGTTTTCAGTGGAAATGCCGCCGGTAAAATCGTCGAGATGAATTTTGGGAGCGGAAACAGCGACCAGGACCCGGCCGGTCTTGACCTCCGTTGCCACAACCGCACCCGCCTTCTCGTCCTGATCCATCATGGCCTCGGCCGTCTGCTGCAGATCCACATCCAGCGTGAGCCGGATTTCCTTTCCAGGGGTCGGATCTTCGCTCTTCAGGAGTTTCTGTTCAAATCCCCTGGCATTGACCTCCGACGAGTTGCTCCCCTTCTGCCCGCGCAGGTCATCTTCCCGCAGTTTTTCAAGGCCCATCTTCCCTATAAGATCCTCTCCCGTATATTTTTCCGGGTCGGCCTCGGCAAGCTCCTTTTTATTAATTATCCCTAAATATCCTATGAGATGGGATGCCAGGTCCCCATAATGGTAGATTCGAACCGGGACGACCTCAATCCGAATCCCGGAGAAATCCTGATTATGATTTTCCAGATAGGCCAGGGTATCCCAAGGGATATCCTCTTTCAAGATAATGGGTATGTGAGGAGCGGACCCGGCAGCATCGCGGATACGCTTCCAGAGATCGGAGGTGTCTTCATGCAGGACCCCGGCCAGCCTCTTCAAAACATCCTCAAGATTCTGTGAATCCTCGCGGATCAAAACAACATTGAAGGAAGGACGGTTCGTGACGATTTCCTTACCATTCCGATCTATAATATGCCCTCTGGGAGCAGCAACCTGCCGGATCCTGACACGGTTATTAAAGGCCAGATCCTTATAATCGTCGCCATGGTCAATCTGCAGAAACCAGAGCCTGGCGATGATCAATGCCGTAAAGATCATCACGATGACGGAAACGACAACGAGCCGCCGTTTGAGCATGTCGAGGGCGTCGTCGTCCCGCTCCGGGATCTCTTCAATTTCTTTAAAGATTTTTCTAGCCATTCTTATCCTCTTCCCCGGAATCTGTTCCCGGTTTGCTTCCGCATTATCCGGGGACTCAGGCGCTTTTTACGAAGATACTCAAAAAGACTGTTATAGAGGAGAAAGCACGGAATTGTCGCCATAATCAGGATTGTTGCAATCAGTACCACCCGGCCCCAGGACCACTCCGGGATGGTATCCGGCATGGTCAGGGAATAAATTGAGTATAAAGCCATCTGCACGAGGAAATAACTGATCCCCACCAATGGAACCTGATATGCCGTCTCTTTCATCGGACTGTTTTCCGAAAGAATTTTCAGACTGATAAAGACCAGGAAATACTGCAGCGGAAACGTGCCGAGATAGACGCCGGATACGACATCCATTATCCAGCCAAAAAAAATCACCAGAAAGAGTCCGCGAAACCAATCAAAACGATAGGCTATAAATGCGACCAGGATGTAAATGAGATCAGGACGACCGAACCATGCCGGCAGGAATTGCAACAAGGTTGACTGGATGACAATCAGCAGAACACCCAATGCAAGAAAGCAGAGAATCAACATGAAATCATTTTACCGATCACCTGGAAGGCCCATCTCTTTTTCGACCTTCTGCTTTTCAGAGAGAAGAATAAAAACGACTTCCAGCATCTGGAAATCGACTTCTGGCTTCACCTCGATTTCCAGGAACATTCCCCGCTGTTCTTTATTCACTGCCGAGACAGTACCCAGGGGAATACCGGTCTGAAACAACCCACCAATGCCTGCGGTAACAATGGTATCCCCTACTTCAACATCAACATTCTTCAGGACATATTGGAGAATAAACCCATTTTCTCCCGCACCTTTCAATATCCCACGGATACGATTCTTCTGCACCATGGCATCAATGGCACTGCTCGGAGCATTCGCCAGAAGGATTTTGGAATAATTGGCCGATACCTGGATAACCTGACCGACGACTCCACGATCAGTACGGGCAACCATGCCGACCACAACCCCATCATTTTCTCCCCTGTCGACTATTATCGTCTTGAACCAGTACCCGGGGTCCTTGCCAACCACCCTTGCCGTGAGAGAGGGGAAATTCTGCTGCTTTTTAAATTCCAGCTGATCCTGCAAATGGAGATAGGTGGAATAGGCTTCGCGATACTCATCGACCTGTTCCCTGTACTTATCCAACATGAGCTTTAACTGCCTGTTTTCCTTATGAACATCCCACAAGGAAATATAATTGTCAGTCAATTGACGGCCGGAAAAGCCAATCCTGGAAAAAACGCTCTGCACCGGCCCCACCATCTCCATGGTGAGTTGATGAAGAGGCCCGAACTTCCCGCCGACAGTTGCCGCGACCAACACCAGTGAAAAGATAAGCAATACTCCAAAGAGGAGAAGCAGTCTCACCGGGGCTGACTTTCCCCGTCCCTTTCTGTCGTTTGCTTTTTTTCTCACGACGTAATAGTCTCAGTTTCGGGAAAATAATGGATTACCCGGCAAAGCAAATAATGCAGACCCGCATTTTTCCACATATCCCAGCAGAAATACATCAATCTATGGTGACTTCTCTGAGGATATCCAAGTTATCGAGGGCCTTTCCTGATCCAAGAACGACTGATGAAAGGGGATCATCGGCAACGATAATCGGCATTCCAGTAGCTTCTTTAAGGCATTTATCGAGGTTTTTAAGAAGGGCTCCGCCACCGGTCAGGACGATCCCCTGATCGACGATATCCGCAGCCAGTTCAGGAGGCGTCAACTCCAATGCCACTCTGACAGCCTCGACTATGGTATCGATCTGTTCGGCAATGGCTGACTGAATCTCATCGGCTGAAATCCGGAGTGTCTTCGGAACCCCGGAAACCAGATCGCGGCCTTTGATATCCATAGTCTCGTACGGCTCCACCGGCAAGACGTTTCCAATGGTTGTTTTGATCAGTTCAGCGGTGCGTTCGCCAATCGCCAGATTGTGTTTACGTTTTATGTATTGAAGAATAGCCTCATCCATCTTGTCTCCCGCGACTCTGACCGATTTGGCGTAGACAATCCCTGCAAGGGATATTACAGCAACCTCCGTTGTACCGCCGCCTACATCAATGATCATATTGGCGGTCGGTTCGGTGATGGGAAGATTGGCGCCGATGGCAGCTGCCATGGGCTCTTCAATGAGATAGACTTCCCGGGCTCCGGCCGATTCGGCAGACTCCCTGACCGCCCTCTTTTCAACCTGTGTTATCCCCGAAGGAACGGATATCATTATCCGGGGATGCACCAGCGTTCGTCTATTATGGACTTTGTTGATGAAATACCGCAGCATTGCCTCAGTCACTTCAAAATCGGCGATGACACCATCTTTGATTGGCCTGATGGCTGTGATGTTCCCTGGAGTCTTGCCCAGCATCTGCTTCGCCTCCTGGCCTACGGCCAGAACCTTGCTTCCTCTCCCGTCCTGCCTGACTGCGACCACGGAAGGCTCACGCAATACAATCCCCTTCCCTTTGACATAGAGGACAGTATTCGCCGTTCCTAAATCTATTGCCAAGTCGTTCGAAAGCCAGCCGAATAAAAAATTAAAAGGTGAAAACATTAGGCAACCTCAATATCGAAGACACATTACAGTGTTATTGTTATTGTTCTTTCACAGCACTTCCAGCCAATTCCGAAATGTTCCCTGCAGAACAACTCATTTCATAAACTTGACTCAAGATTTCAATAGTACCAAAGCTCCGGTACATTGGCAACAAATATGCCTGTACTGTTCTTAATTCTCTTAAATTTTATTGACACCTCAAAGGATCCCTGGTAAACATTGTGACGTTTTTCGACAATGAGAATTTAGGGGTTATAGCTCAGCTGGGAGAGCGCTTGACTGGCAGTCAAGAGGTCGTCGGTTCGATCCCGACTAGCTCCACCAATTATATCGAGCACTTATCGTTCATTCGGTAAGTGCTTTTTTTGTTTAAAGGGCGATTTGTACAACTCCCATACAACCTTTTTATTTTCTAATGACAAAAAATGTCGATACAGTATGGTCCGTACCAGTCAAAAAAAATGCAGGGATAGAGCAGGAATATTATGAGTAAGGAAGATTTGCTTAAGATCAGTCAAAACGTAGAGAGTTTAAACAATGAGATTCGATCAAGCCACGATCAGTTGACTGAGATTAATCGTCAACTTGAAAAAATTTCCAAAGGTGCCCGTTATTTTCATTTGATGTTTTATTTCATGCTCGCTCTGCCCCTGTTAGTTGCTATCCCTGTTATTTATGTAATATGGTCTCATTTTCCTGGTATTATGGGTTTTATTTCTGAGCACTCGGGCTATCTTGATAGGTTCAGATGATTGTTGTAAAATCCTGCATGTGATACAGTGTGAACCTGATATGATAAAGATGGACATCTTTCTGAAGAGTGGATTAGATTCCCCCGAGGAAGTGCTTACAGAAAAATATTGAGATTGTAACCAAACTTAAGTTGGAGTTTTGAATGAGCTTATTGATTATCGATCGAGAAAAATGCAAAAAGGACGGACTCTGCGCTGCCGACTGCCCTATGGGGATAATTCGATTTGAAGGAAAAGGAAGCTACCCGGAAATGACTACGAAGAATATAAGAGCCACGAGGTAATGTATAAGGGCGGGGCCAGAAATGGTTCTGCTTTTTTTGTTTGGAGGGTTGGCCGGTACGGTTCGCACTGTATCGGCCTTTTTATACGACTCCCCTCGGTTGTCTCATCGTGGCCCTACTCTGCTTTCTGTTCGGACCCAGTTTTATTTTTTTCTTGCTTGCGCTGCTGTTTTTCTTCTTTCTTCTTGTTTTTTTCCAATTCCTTTTTGCGCTTTTCAAATGAATAATTGCTTTTGGCCAATGAGACACCTTTAGTTTGAATGTGTTTGAATGTGTTTGAAAGTCGTTTAAACGCCTAACTCCATTTCTACTTCTTTATCCTATCATTTTATCGGTATTTTCGCAATATAAGTCCTTCAAGGTCTCTCCATTTTACTCAGACCGCCAAAGGATCAGGGCGATATTTGAGCTGCATGCCTTTCAAGAAATTCCGCAAGATCTGATCCTTACAAAGGCGATAGTGTTTATGGCCGGGTTTGCGAAAAAAGGCGCTGAGTTCGTGCTCGCTTACACGCAAATCGGCCAGATCCAGAATACGTACTATGTCCTCACTTTTAAGGTCCATGGCGATTTTTAATTTTTTTAAAATAATATTATTTGTCAAGCGTTTCTCGGGTTCCGGATGCGGCCCTTCCTTCTTGCCGCGTCTATCATAAATCAACCCGTTGAGGAAAGTCGCCAGATGTGTGTCATTGCAATCCTGACAGGCAGGATCTTCTTCTTTCTTTAACCAATTGCCGATGTCTTCCCGTGTAACCTGCAGACCGGCTAAGCCAAAGATGGCCATCATTTTCGGGTCGCTATAGTCAAAGGTGTATCGTATGTTCCGCAATATAACGTTATTAAACAAAATATGTCCTTATTAGTTTTTTTTATCCAATACAACTATTTCTTGCCTGCCTTCCACGCCTTGGTTTTTGATCGGTGTGATCGTCCATTCATCGGGCACAAAGGGGATGGTGTCGAGTGAACGGTTGCAGAAGGCACACCAATTCGATGGCTGGCATTTTAATGGAACATAGAGTATTAAGAAGAGATAGTCTATGACAAAGGGATGAGCAGCTTCACCAGGAAACATTCATTTGTCTCGCCTGACCTGTCCCTCCTGATCAATTTTCGATGATTCCCTCCATGCTATGCGGCGAAGAACTCTAATCAAATCTGACTAAAAATATGACTGATACTAAGATTGTTGCATTAACCCCGTTCCGCGCCGATCTGATCCGTTCCCTGTCGCGCCGGGGCGAGCGTATTCTGGCTGCCACCGACCTGGCCGATGAAGTCGCAGCCCTTGAACCTTTGGAGGCATATTATATTGTCAGAGAGATCGGTCTGGATCAGGCCCTGCCCATCCTCCTTGAGTTGAGTCAGGAACAACTGGAGGCCTGTGTCGATCTAGATTGCTGGAATCGTTACGATTTTACCGTTGCCAGTCTTGATGAATGGCTGACGGCCTTTGCGCTGGCCGGTCCAGAATCCTTGGCCAGGGCTTTTTTCTCCCTGGATTATGTAGTGCAGCTCCTTTATATGGCCCAGACAGTCACAGTGTATGATCCTGATACCGATCAGGTTCCTCAAGAAAAGAAAGGGAAAGACACGCCTCGTGCCGCGACCCCGGACGGTTTTTTTCTCCTCGATGTAAAGAATGAAGTGGCGCTGAAGACCCATCCTTTTTCGCTGTTGGACGCCCTGTACCAGTACGATCCCTCCGCATCCCATCGACTGCTGAGCGATTCCCGTGTGGATTTGCCGACCCAGATCGAAGAAGAGGCCTTGCGCTTCCGGAACGGCCGTATGCAGGATATCGGCTTTGTGCCGCCAGAGGAGGCCATCGTTCTTTTCTCCCGGCCGGCAATTCGTCAGCCCTTACCCCGGCCTCAAACACCTGCGGACAACGTCCTCACCCGGTTGCCGTCTGTGTATGCCGGTCCTTTGATCGCAACCTCTTTGTTACAGCAGGCCCTGTCCCTGATTACCGACAAGGAACGGTTGTCAGGTCTGGAGCAGGAAATCGTTTGGGCTATCAACAGCGCGGTCACTGCGTATGGAGAAAATATTCGTGATATAGATCAGATAACAGATATTGCCGAGCGAGTGCGGGACACCATTTCCTTAGGGATGGAATCACTCTTGGCCCAAGAGGGAAACAGCCTGCCGGACGGCGCAGCAGCCAAGGCGTCCGATCTGCTGGAAATCTGGAGCATAACCGACCTGTTCCGGCATGGTTTCGGTGCGACCATAGGACTTCAGCAGGAGGCGCGGCAGTCCTTGGATAAGCCCCAGTTTCGTGCCTGGTATGATCTGGCCGAGACAAACCAGTCGGATGAACCGGGCTATCGGCTGGAGCGCGCCTTTGTAACCGCGCTGCTCGGCCGTCACTCTTTATGCAGCGGTTATGATCCGGCCCATGCTGAAGAGGTCAAGGCCTTTGCCTGTCTTGCCGATATCGATGCAGCCCATCTCCGTCTGAATAAGCTTGTCGCCCGAATTTGTCGCTGATCAGAGATTTGTCACGGTTAATAGAAGAGTTTCTGTTCCATCTGAATTTCCTTTCCTATTCCCTGATCGCGGCGCTGAGCGGTGGCGGGAGCACGTTATTCAGTGGATTTGAAATTCTCTCTCTTATAAATTTCGCCAATTCCTCCTCATCATAGAAGGCTCTTTCGAAAAACAGGCCGGATGCCGGCGCAGTATGGTTGGCTGGAATCATGGAAGGGCCTTGGAAAAGAGTTTGAATTTCCTCTTCTTTGAGCCGGTGACCTCCAACCTCGACCAGAACTCCTACCACGCGCCGGACCATATGCCAAAGAAAGTGTGACCCGATTACACGGACCCGGATCACATCCTTCTCAACAAAAACCTCGACATTATGAACCAGTACCATGGTTGATTTTTTGAGTTCCTGTTTTTCAGCAAAAGCGGCATAATTGTGCATACCGACCATCATTGTTCCCGCGCGCTGCATGGCAGGCAGATCCAGTTCCTCATGCACCCACCAGTCATACCGTTTACCGAAGGCCGATTTTTTTATGCGGAGCTGGTAGATATAACTTCTGGCAATGCAGTTATGGCGGGCATGAAAACGTCTATCCGCCAATTCAACCGCTCTTACTACTATATCTTTAGGCAGGGTTTCATTGAGCTTCCGGGCAACCTGGTGTGGCGGCATATCACTGACCACTTCAAGATGAGCCACATATTCCAAAGCATGAACTCCGGTGTCGGTACGACCGCAACCCTGAAGATCCATAGTGATTTCGCCAAAGACACGTGCAGCACCCTTGAGCAGATCGCCCTGCACCGTCCGGGCATCCGCTTGTTTCTGCCAGCCACTGAAGTTGGTGCCATCATACTCAAGAGTAAGCCTGTAGCGATGGAGAGTATCTTTTCCTATCATGATGTAAGAGGTTTCTCGGTTTATTTGAAGAAGATTCTGTCGATTTTAAGTGAAATCTCTGCTGCAACTTCACAATAGCTTCACAAAACAAAAAAGGGTTTAAGTCAAAAAGACCTAAACCCTTGATTTGTTGGTAGAGGGGGCCGGATTTGAACCAGCGACCTTCGGGTTATGAGCCCGAACAAATGGGCATTTATCTATATTGATCTGCATTCTGTTAAATTAATAAATACATCATAAATCAACATGTTGTAAGATTGGCATTGAATGATATTGTTCAAATCTGCTTACAAAGTGCTTACAAATTAAACTTCGGACAATGTTAAAATTAGGTGCTTACATGGCAAAAGTCAATCTTACCCCCGGAAGAATCGCCTCTCATAAATGTGAATCCGGCCAGTCATTCCTTTGGGACGCTGACACCCCCGGCCTTGGCGTTCGTGCACCGGAACTCGGTCGACCAGATGACGTTTTAAGATGATAACTTTCTCTTCAGGGGTATAATTCTTTTGTTTCCTTTTCATGCTGTTTTCCTCCGTTTGAGTATGTTAACTCAAACGCGGGAAAACTCCAACTTCCGCTGAACCAAGACAACTCCGGATAACAATGCCGCGGAAAACGCTGTGCGGCCTTTCGTGGTCGGCAAAAAAACTGGCTCTTCGCCGGTACTCCGGGCAGGGGCAGCGGCCAGTGCCGGTCTGTATAGCCTAATTGAGACAGCAAAGGCAAATGGGCTTGAACCCTATAAATACCTTCGCTATCTCTTTGAAAAACTCCCGTTTGCTCTGTCAGAAGATGATTATGGGAAGCTCTTGCCGCAAAATCTCACCCCCACCGACTTGGATCTCGGACAGGTGGTGACTGGGGTTTAATTGGCGGATACGTTTATAAGGCATCGTATATCCTGGAAGTATTACATGATGTTCAGAATCCCGTATGGCATCAAAGCAGTATTATTGGCGTTTTTTGGGCTTATCCAGGTAGTCAACCCCCTGTTTGTGTAATTCTTCCAGCATCTCCTCAATCTTTTCACATAAGGTTTTCAGCACCTTGATTCGCGCAAAGTATTTATCATTGGCTTCCACCAGTGTCCACGGGGCAAGAAGTGTGCTGGTTCGATCCACCATGTCACACACGGCCTGTTCATATTGAGCCCATTTGTCACGGTTACGCCAGTCCTCCTCAGTAATCTTGAACCTCTTAAATCCAGTTTTCTGTCTATCCTCAAATCTTCGCAGCTGCTCATCCTTGGTAATGGCCAACCAAAATTTTACAACCAGCATTTTGTGCCTGACCATTTGTGCCTCAAACTCATTGATCTCACTAAATGCCCTCATCCAATCAGCCTCACCGCAGTATCCCTCTACTCGTTCCACCAGCACCCGGCCATACCAGGAACGGTCGAATATCGTCACACGGCCTTTCCGCGGGAGATGTCGCCAGAATCTCCATAGATACGGTTGAGCACGTTCTTCCTCTGAGGGGGCAGCTATGGGGATAACCTGGTAATATCGTGCATCCAATGCGCCGGTAATTCGACGGATATTGCCGCCTTTGCCGGCAGCGTCGTTACCTTCGAACACGGCTATGACCGACATGTACTTGAACTTAGAATCGCGTGTCAGTAAATTCAGCTTTCCCTGGTATTTTTCCAGCTTGATCTTGAATTTGTTTTTTTCTAAAACCTGGGTCATGTCCAGAGTATTCAGCAGGTGCAGATTGTCGATAGGAGCCATTAAAGGCGGAGCCAGAACCTTGAGAGGAGGCATTTTTTCCTGTTCAAGACGATCTTGGATTGCTTTGAGAATAATCTTGCCCACGGACAGGTTTCGGTAATTCGCATCTTCACCTTCAACGATCAGCCAAGGAGCCTCGGCTGTGCTTGTGTGGCGTATGACTTTTTCATGAACTTCTTGAAACTTGTCATAGGCTTTGAAGTGCTGCCAGTCTCGGTCAGTAACTTTCCATTTGGTCAAAGGGTTCTTTTCCAACTCCTTAAGACGTTTTTCCTGTTTATCCTTTGAGAGGTGCAGCCAGAATTTGATCAGTAGCGCCCCTTCGTCAACCAGCATTTTTTCCAAGAGTTTGGCCCGTTCCATACTTTGTTCAAGATCAGCTTCCTTGGTGATACCATTCACTCGGTTCAGAATCGGCCATGTGTACCAGGAGCCAAGAAATACACCTATTTTCCCTTTTGGTGGAAGTGCTCGCCAAAATCGCCACATCATAGGGCGATCGAGTTCCTCGTCAGAGGGTTCACCCATACCATGGGTTTGGATGTGGCGTGGATCCATCCATTCATTGAGCAGATTGACAGTTGTGCCACGCCCGGCGCCATCTAAACCACCGATCAGGATGATCACAGGAAATCTGGCCGATTCCGCAAGTTCCAGTTGTGTATTGAGAAGTGCTTCACGTAAGGGAGGAACTTCCTGCTCATAAAGGGATTTTTTGACTTTATGTCCCAATTCTGCAGATTCAAACATGTTGGATACCTACCTCTCTTGGTTGTACATTAAATGCATCGAACGCGGGCTGAAAATAGGAGATAATTTGGCCCATTACTAAAAGATTAAGCGTAATAAATCAGAACCTATGTATAGATGGTAGCATTATAAATTCCAAAACTCCATCTGAACGCCTATTTCCAAAACCTTGGATCGAGGAATGCATTAATAAATTGAGGGGTTGATAGCGTTTCGGTGCATAAAAATAAATAGAAACCGCCGGAATCGTGATATTGATTCTCTGTTCGTCGGCACAAGGGTGACGCGGCCCATATAATATGTGACGTTATCGAGGTCTACGGGAATACCCTGTTCACCTGATCAAGGCTCTGGCAGGAGGCTGGTATCCTGAGGATGGGAGCGTCATGGGAAATCCACCTCTATCTCCCTGACAGGGACGGGGCGAGCTGTGATAGTTTACCCAGTAAAAAATAGCCTTCAGAACTACACCCTCCTCAAACAACACGTTACCGACGTAAGATGACAATACCCGTCCGATCGGCACTTGCATGAGCTGAACAGATGACAGATCCGTCAACGGAACCAATTATGCCTGTAAAAATTAGGTAACTTATGGAATATTATTAATTAATATTCTTTTTTTCCAGCATAGGTCCAAAGTCCAAACCAAGATCCGGGTAAAGCTTCTTGGCACATTCGGGACATATGCCATGAGAAAAATTCGCTTCCGAGTGGTCCTTAATATAAGATTCGATCTGATTCCAATATCCCTTATCATCACGTATCATTTTGCAGGAAGCACAAATCGGGATAAGGCCGCTTAATATCTTCACATTAGCAAGTGCCTTTTGCAGGTCGTAAATAAGTTGCTCCCGTTCCTCAAGCAATTTTTTTCGTTCTGTAATATCGCGATTAATTTCGAGAAACCCTAAAAGGTCACCTTTTATATTTCTTCGGACTCCCCAGCGACTGGCGACAATGATCGGCGCCCCGGTTTGTGTGATATGCTTCAATTCACCTTCCCATTGCCCTGTAGCCGTAGCACATGAAACTGTATCTTCTCGAGATATTGGAAATTGTGCCTGCAAAAGAATATGACACTTTTTTCCCAAGACCTCTTGCTTTTTCCATCCATAGGTTTCCTCGGCACCACAGTTCCAATATCTAATGATGCCATCCGAGTCGTGTACGAGGATAGCATCATGCGCAAGGTCAAGAAGTTCTGCCTGCTCCTTCAATATGTCAACAATCTTTGCCAGTTCGCAGGTTCGTTCCTGCACCCTAATTTCGAGCTCATCTCGGGATCTTCTAATCTCCTCCTCACGATGAGATAGTGTGTCAAGTAGGTGATTAAAACTACTGATCAGTTTGCCTATTTCGTCAGGATTACTGATAGGCAAAGATTTTAACGACTGGGTGTTGTCCGAATGAGCGTCAAGTATTGTCGCGGTATTGAGTATAGGCGCCAGTTGACGAGTTAAGTTCCACCAAGTAAGACTACCCGCTAGCAGAGTTAATAAAACGGAAATCAGTATTATGCGTCTCTGAGTTGAGTAAATTGGAGCAAAGGCTTCAGCAGTGGGAATCCTTACCACAAGGAGCCATTTCGCGGAAGATATTTGTTTTGATGACGACAACACTTCTACTCCGCGAGCATCTACCACAATTCCTGAGCCCTCGAAACCTTGTGCGTATCGATCAAATAATGGGTTAATTCCGGGAGCGGGAATTGGCTGCAGATTGTAACTCTTATCTGTGCCTGTGATAATCAACTTGCGTTGCGGTGCGATAAGCAAATATCCCCCGGTCTTTGCGTAGTGGTTTTGCGTTATTTTATCAAGAAAATTGGGCGTACTTAAATCGACTACACCTGCCAATGCTCCAATAATTTTGCCATCGACATCGTGAAGAGGTGTTGCCATCGCGAACACCGGCGTCATCAATTTCTTGCCAATAACCGGTTCACTGATTGTTGTTTTGCCTTCCTTGATTGCTGCGGATATATGATCTCTATCTAAGAAATTAGCTCCGACTCGTCCAGCCGATAATGGAAGACTAGCAATCGCGACACCGTCAATCCGGGTGATAAAAGTACCACCATTGAAGAGATTCTGAAAAACTGGGTGGCTCTCAAGAAATGCTTGTGAAGATGACATATTGTCTAACGTCGCAAGATTGATAAGGGAAGCCATAGATTGAAGAGACTTGAATCGGGTTTCGAATTCTTCCTCGATTTGTTTGGCCACTACAGTTGCTGTCGAATACTGTTGATCGCTTACAATGTCTTGTAAACCCTGACGCAATGTCTTATTGGCATAGAACGCAAGTGACCAGATGCTAATCAGGAAAATAGTCAGAGTGAATAGGGTTACTCTGGTCTTTAAAGATCGCCTAAAACTGATTTTTCTTGGGTTCATTGTATTCGGCGTTCCTTTCTTCGCTGATTATTGAAGTTAGGATATGTCTTCTAGCCTTCTCCGAATTTGAACATTATAGTTCAAACAAAATCTTTCCACTCAATCATATCCTAAATCAAATAGAAAAAAGAAGATGTTTTAAGAATACTCATGGAGGCAGGACTGCTACTTTGCATTAAAGTTGTACTTTGGCAAGGTTAGCCTGAAAGCACGGTTTGCAGATTAACCTTCTTCCTGATGCCCATCACCGCCAGTGATCACCAATCCTGCATTTTTTATGGTATCATAACTTTGTAGGCAATTCTGTTTTTTCTCAATTCTACAGGAGGTGTATTATGAAAGTTTCTCAGGCAGTCGATTTCCATCTGCAGTATCACCAGGCCAATTCCAAAAAAAAATACCGTAAAAACCTGTGAGTTCGTTCTTTCCCGTTTCA
>Ga0214250_1000064_pt1 | contig 48398 bp, 44 predicted proteins | sample TroBogypolimnion_35_FD_153088 | JGI IMG/M metagenome (GOLD analysis project Ga0214250, IMG submission 153088) | Freshwater microbial communities from Trout Bog Lake, WI - 29JUN2009 hypolimnion | ecosystem: Environmental > Aquatic > Freshwater > Lake > Hypolimnion/Profundal zone | place: Trout...
CCCTGATCGCCTACCAGAAAAAATATAACGCGCCGCCCGATGAGCTCAAACAGCTCGCGCCCGAATTCATCCCCGAAATTCCGGATATCAAAGATGGATTCATCCTTGTCTACGACAAACCAGCTTTGCGCCTGGTACGGCCAACTCCGCTCAAATAATATTCCCTTACGTTCTTAGCTACCTGATCACCTCAGGAGCACAAGTACTCTCAAAAACACACGAATGTTGCTTCTGTAAAGAGACAACATGTTCTGCTTAGTAAAATCCTGCTCATCAATTTTTCACTACTATCATATACTCTTACTAAAAAACTGCTTGGGAAAAGGTCTACTGACATTTTTTGTCAGTCCTCGACATTTTTGAGTAAAAACAATTCAACAGATACTCCTACTCCTAATCATCTATCATATCTTTTTGCAAACCATCACGCCTACTGCACTGTATTAATAAAGTATTTTAAATACCCATGTCATGTATAAAATATATACCACTTGACTTACTTATGGCACTTTCCTTGCTAACAACGTTTTAAAACTGCATAAGTCTATTCAACGAAATATTCTAAAACCAGATAAATTGATAGAGGAAACCTTATGAAACTTCATCAAAGTAACGGATTACACAAAGACACCAATGGTTTTACCCTTATCGAACTCATGATCGTGGTTGCGATCATCGGTATCCTGGCCGCTATCGCCGTCCCACAGTTCGCTCTCTATCGTATTAACGGTTTCAATGCATCAGCTCAGAGTGACGTTAAAAATCTCCAAACGACACAGGCCGCATATTTTGCAGACCAGCAATTATATGCTATCACCGGTACAGCGACAGCCCTCGCAACTGGAGAGACAATACAAACAGGACCGGGAACTGCTGCCGCACCAACTATTATTTCACAGTGGATAGCTGGCGCTGCAAATATATTGGCTATCGGGGTGGGCAATCAAGTTACGGTTGATTCAAATAATAATGCCGTGGCTACTGCATGTAACTCAATAGGAAAGCATCTTCAGGGTGATACCGTTTATGCTGTTGATAGTGATGCTACAGCCTTATACCAGAATTCAGTACTTGTTCCGGTCGGCACGGCAATCACTATAGCTAATAACATTGCCGCTGTGATCAACGCTGATGAATTCACTACAGCTGGAGCTGTAGCTGCGGGTTGGTATAGCAAATAAAAATCAATCCTTACTGTTTATTTATAAAATCTTCATAAGCAATCCCATTACTTTTGATCTGAGGATAATTTCGAGTCAGTAACGAACAATAGAAAATATTAATTCCTTCTTTCCGATGAGCCTCCGGACTATTGAGGCTCATGCAATTTATTCTCTTTCAACACAGCTGTCTGGTTGAGTTATTTAAGCCTCACATTTTTCAAAAAAACCTTCTCCGCAGCTTTTGCTCTCGATAAATTTTTGAGCCCCCGTAAATATGTACCTTCAAAGCCATCCCCCAAAACGAGTTACTGACATTTTTTGTCAATCATCGCCATTTTTGAGCATAAAGCCATGAAAAGAAATAACCGATTCTGATTATAGAATTTATTTATAAATCAGCCATCACGCCCTACCACATGGGATTTATTTAACAAATTACACAAGAAGAGTTTCAAATACAATCTGGCATCGACTTTGCAGCAGTTATTGCAAAGCTGCAGAAGATTGCTTAAAAAGGTCGCACAACAAAAAACAAATCACTGGAGGAAACACAATGAAACTTCATCAAATCAGTGGATTACACAAGAACACCAAAGGCTTCACCCTGATCGAGCTCATGATCGTTGTTGCGATTATCGGTATCCTGGCCGCCATCGCCATCCCGCAGTTCGCTGCCTACCGAATACGCGGTTTCAATGCATCGGCTCAGAGTGACGTAAAAAATCTCCAAACTGCACAGGCGGCATATTTTGCAGACCAGCAATTATACGCTATTACCGGTACCGCTACCGCACTCGCAACCGGAGAGGCAATACAGACAGGACCGGGTACTGCTCTCGCACCGACTATTATTTCACAGTGGATAGGTGGCGCTGCAAATATATTGGCTATCGGGGTGGGCAATCAAGTTACGGTTGATTCAAACAATAATGCCGTTGCTACCGCATGTAACTCAATAGGAAAGCATCTTCAGGGCGATACCGTTTATGCTGTTGATAGTGATGCTACAGCCTTATACCAGAATTCAGTACTGGTTGCGGTCGGCACTGCAATCACTACAGCTAGTAACATTGCCGCAGTGATCAACGCTGATGAATTTACTACAGCTGGAGCTGTAGCTGCGGGCTGGGTTGGTAAATAATTAACCTCATCTGTCTCAGTCAGGTACTTGACAAGGCATTGGTCGGGATTTCTTCCGGACCAATGCCTTGTCGCATTCATCCCTGCCCTACCTCCAATGCAAACAGATGATTAATTTCCAGCACGTAACCAAATTCTATGCCAAGGAACTTGGCCAGAAATCCCTTGCCGCCCTTGCCGATCTTTCGTTTACCGTTCATAAAGGTGAAACCCTCGGTCTCATCGGGGCAAACGGCGCAGGTAAGAGCACCAGCATCCGGATGCTCATGGACTTCATCCGTCCAGACCAGGGAACAATACAGCTTTTCAATTATTCTCCCCGCACACCTCAACTTCGGCAAAAAATCGGCTATCTCCCGGAAACAGCAAATTTCCCCGCTAATCTCACCGTGCTTGATCTTCTGCTCTTTACAGGCGCTACCTGTAATATTCCAAAAGTTATTCTTAAACAACGTGCCCAAGAACTGCTCACGCTCCTTGATCTTTGGGAAGTCCGGCGTCGCCCCTTGCGGGCCTATTCTAAAGGTATGCAGCAACGCGCTAACTTCGCTATCGCCCTGATCAACGATCCCGAGTTGCTCATCCTTGACGAACCGATGAGCGGACTTGATCCAATGGGACGAAAGAAAATCATCGACCTGATCTGCCAATTAAAAAAAGCGGGAAAAACTATTCTCTTCTGTTCGCATATCCTGGAAGATGTGGACCGTCTGGTGGATGCCGTGCTTCTCCTCCATAAAGGTAAAAAGCTTTTCTATGGCAAGCCTGATGAACTGGCTGCACAGGAAAACAAACCATCTATTGCCGAGGCTTTTGTTAACAGAGTGAAGCGGGAGGGAGATCATGCCTAGCCATTTTCCTTCGATGCGGCGCATCTACGCACTGGCACGCCTTGTTGTTCTTGACGGCCTCCGGCGGCACACCTTGATCGGCCTTGTCCTCTTTGCCCTGGCCGGGGTTACCGGCGGCCTGCTTTTTTTCGATTTTATCCCAAGGGATATTGGAAGAGCCTCCAACGACTTTCTGTTTTCCATTACTTGGCTAACCGGCTTCATCTTTCTGTTGTTTCATGCCGTCCACGTCATGGCGTGGGACAATGAGCGCGGTTCTCTGCACACCTTCCTGGCGCGCCCTATCTCCCGCACAGAATACGCACTTGCTCTTTTTTTCGGGCTTGCAACGTTACTCTTGGCCCTGAATGTCATTTTGGGGACTATGGGCTGGATCATACTGAAGCTTATCCGAGGTTCTGTAGATGCCTCATCGTATTTCCAGCACCTGTCGTTCTCCTTTTTTATTCTTGCAGGTCTTGGATTGTACTGGATTCAATTGACAATCCTCTCTATCATCCTCCTTTTTTCAAGTGCGGTTCGAGGTGGTTTTCCCGTCCTGCTCCTCACTCTCTGTTACTACTTCATATGCTCCGGCCTGCCTGTGGTCAGAGAATCCTTTAAACAGCAAATTGCTCGCGGAACAGGATATCGACCTGTAGGCAGCCTGTTAAAAGGTTTGACCGCTATTTTTCCTGATTTCTCCTGGCTGGACTTTAAAACTTTCGTTGCCTCCGCAGATCCTGTCCCGGCTACTGCCCAACTGACGCTCCCTTTTGCCTTGTCAACACTCTATATCATGATTGTTCTCTGGATGGCCTGTGCCATTTATGAACGGCGGGATCTGTAATTATGAAGATTTTACATACCTTCTTTCTTACAGGAATCATCCTGTTGTACGGGCTTCTCTTTGTCGACCAGGAAAAAAAGGCTCAATCAAGAGATTTCACGCTAGAATTTTCCCTGCCTGTAACCTTTCAGACTATTGCTGCAGGGTATGCCAAACAATTAGACGCGGAAATCCTCTTTATCAGAACCAGCGTCTTTATTGGCGGGCTCAAGCCCAAAACTCCGGCCGCAAACTATCAGGAGGCGCTCAACAACAACCTTCATGTAATGACATTCCTGTACCCCCAGTTCATCGACCCCTATTTTTTTTGCGAGGCATTCCTCCCCTCCATTTCACCGGATTCAGCCGCCCAGGCGAACAGTATTCTTGAAACCGGGATAACCGCTTATCCCAATGATTTACCTCTCCGTTTTTTTTATGGGACCAATTACTTTTTATGGATGAACGAACCACTCAAAGGGGCAAAAGCCTTTGAAGAAGCATCTAAGATACCTAATGCACCAATATTATTTGAGCATTTGGCCGCACTATTGTCTGCCCAGGGCGGCCAAATCACTGCTGGACTTATATCATTAAAAACAATGCAGGCTTCTGAAAAGAACGAAGAGGTCCGTTCTCGCTATAATAAAGAGATTTCCATATTTGAACAGGCCTTGAAGGTGAATGATGCCCTGATCGCCTACCAGAAAAAATATAACGCGCCGCCCGATGAGCTCAAACAGCTCGCGCCCGAATTCATCCCCGAAATTCCGGATATCAAAGATGGATTCATCCTTGTCTACGACAAACCAGCTTTACGGCTGGTACGGCCAACTCCCCTCAAATAACAGGCTGCAGGGCATAAAAAAACCTCCCGGTCAATTAAGATCGGAAGGTTTTGATAAAGATACCGGACAGGTATGTTTTACCGGTCAGTTGCCCGGCGGAGATACCGGTGTGCCTGCACTGAGGCTGTTGACTCCATGAGCACATTCAAGAAAGATATTCTCCCCTGACGGACTGACATAATACCGCAACGTCACGCTATCTCCCTTCTGCAAGGAAATCCCCTGGACTCCAGAGGCAGGCTGGAACCTGTTGCCATTCTCCAGCCGAATCTCATTATTGGTGACCGAAGATACCGTTCCGCTTTCAATTCGTATCTGCGGCATCATACGCGCAGACGCTATAGAAGCTGAAACTCCGATAATGATAAGGAGTGTTATACACTGAAGGATACGAAATCTTGTTTTCATCATGGATCTCTCCGTTTTGCAGAATTTCGACGCATAAATTTATTAAAAAAATTGCAGTTGCACCCTGGATACAATCGAGAGGGTTGCAATTACTTCTTCTGGCTATTGCCTTCCCGCCAATAATAAAGATTCAATCCAAGACCGGGGCTGTTAATCTGAAACGTTCCTGGTCCCTTGGGTCCGATCACTTCACTTCCCATCATTGCCATGGCACTGGCCTGCCCGTTTCGTATAAGGATGGCAAACCCGGAAGGGATTCCGTAAATTCCGGTATATTTCATATATCGGTCGGTAAGTTCGAGTTTATCCCCGTTTGCAGTCGAAAGATTGTAAGCGGCATCCGACGTGCAATAATCCAGGGAATAGGCAAAACCATTACCACGGGGATTGCAGGGATCATTCAGGGTCGGTTGAAAGCTTGTAAAATACAGTATACCTGCATAGAGATTTGCCTGACTTAAGACCTTCTCGCCATCATGGTTGTCGGCTGAGTCTGTCGTAGCTGCATTTAAGGTTCCGGAAGGAACCGTGCAATTCTCCTGATCTTGAAGAACGATATACCATCCCTTTGCATCGTCCTCGATTCCATTCTCCAAAACAAGTTGATTGCTCGAATCCAGCCGGGTTACATCATCCGTCAGATACGCCAGAAGCTTGGTTTTTTGATCCGGTGACGTTGCTGAACCTGCGCCGAGTTCATTGCATGTCAGATTAAGAAGATTCTTCTCCGTATAACTTGCAGTGGAAACAATAATATTTTTCAGGAAATTGCCGTTGTCATCGAACTGTTGTGCGGTGACCGGGCTATCGTCATAGACCGAATATACCCTGTCCCGGACCAGATTATAGGTTGGATGCTCCCGGTCACCTGTTCCGAACAGGAGCGTTGCAATCTTATCGGTGCCGCTGAAGGCCACATTCGGAAAATTGTAATTGCTCTTGTCGAAAAACGAGCATGAGCCGCCCCAGGAGATAACAGGCGGATAAAAGGCCTTTCTTCCCTGATCTGCAGGATTGTCCGCCCCTGGAGTAATGACGCCACTGCCCCTGGTGCTGCCGGGATTACCCGAAAATATTTTCTTCACCGACCAGTTGCCTGCGGTCGACCAGCGCCAGAGCTTCGTATTTTCCGGATGCGTGGAATCCTTTATAATCTGTTCGTTAAAATTATAGTCAAGCCGGTATGCGTTGGAGTAGATATCGACCCCATACACGACTGCCAGCGTGTCAGGTTTTGAACTTGAGACCAGCGCCTTGCCTGCCGGAGCCTCAAAATAGTTATATGTCCCGAGTACAAGCGCCGGAGAGGCAGGAAAACAGTACTTCATATCCGTCCGTGTCTGCGTATTCACGGTGGCGTTGACTGTATTCCTATCGGCAGTGCCGAAACTCACGCTGAACGGCAGGACCGCGTTTCCAGTTCCATCCTGAACGATGGCTGCGGGATCGTCGATATTGACGATGAAAATGCCCCGGCCTGCGGTGTCGACATCCGGATTAAAGATATCGTAGACTCCATTTCCGTTGATGTCCTGGTTCGGATTGCCGGGACTCCATTTGACCGGGTCAATGACGGTGCCTGTTTTGTAGGGCGTTCCGCTTCTGTTCGGGTCATTAAAGGGCTCGGGAAATCCATCTTCCAAAGCGTCATATCCGCCTGTAAGAACCAGGACATCCTGAAACATATGCGCGCCCGTAGCCGGATTTGCCGTAATAGGAAGACTGGCAATCTGAATATCCGACCACGACTGCTGGATTTCAGCGTTGCCGTATTGCCATTTCACCGACCACATCGCAGGATTGCTGTTGGAAACATCCAGGCACCAAAAATATTTTCCCCCTCTCCGTTCTCCGAAAATAAGATACTTGGGATTCCCAGCCTGACGATAGAGAACGCTTGAGCCGTCGACCATCTCCAAAAAATCGTTTGCGGCAACATTTTGGAGCTTCGATAAAAGATCTCCCGGCACAAAGGCAAAGACCTCTGCTCCCTGTTTGCCGCTGCCTGGGGTATCATCAAAAACATGCAGCATTCCGTCATTTGCGCCCACGACAATATACCGTGTGGTTAATTGGCTGCTGTTCGAAGGGTTGTAATAATCTACAATTAAGGGTTTGGAGTGGACGATACTGCCGAGGACCCAATCCCGGACAGCGATCGGATTGCCTGCCGCGTCGGCATCATAGGTATACCCATAGGTGTAATTAATAACTTTGTCCCTGGTGGCTGTATCGGTAACGGCCAATTGAGCCGGGCTTATTGTTCTCGTGAGCTTTGTCAGTGTCCCCCCTATGGAGGTATAGATATTCCGGTTCCAAAAGTTGGAGGAGGCAAAATCATTCTGAACTTTTGTCAGTAAAATCTGGCCAGCCCCATTATTTTTGACATCAATTGGTCCGACAGTGTTGATCCACATATCGGTAATGGTATTGATGAAGTACCGCTGCTGTTTAAGACCGGCTTATTCGCACCGTCATAAATCATCATGCTATCCGGACGTTGCGTGCTGCCGTCACCCATTTCAAATTTTTTCAGATTACCTGCCCAGGATTTGCCGTTTTGAGGGAGAAAATAGGAAAAATAGAGGTCATTTCCATTCTGGGTTTTATTGTTGGAATCGACAGAGGCTATGGGAGCCGTAAAAGAAACTGTATTGGACATCTGCAGGGCCACCGAATACAACGCTGCGGAAAGCTGCGCTTTATTATAGGCCGTAATGTATTGCCCTCCCCCTTGTTGCGCCGCATTCATCAAAAGAGGCTGCACCCCGCCAAAAGTTATCTGATGGGTGGTTACATTGACGGTGGAATTCGCCGGATCAGGAACCACGGAGTTGTCCATCCAACTGTGCGTATAGAGATAGGCGGCGACACCGTCATAATAGCTGGGCGGCGGCGCCGTATACTGATACGGATCCTGTGTAAATTTTGAAGTATAACTACCTGTAATTGAGGTTGTTATTCCGTTTATTTTGATCTTGCTCCAGTTTGTATCCCCGGACTCATACCCGTCAGTCACAACGATAACAGAATTTTTGCTGCACAGACTCCCGCTCAGTTTATTGCTGTTTTCGTAAAATCCCTTTTGAAAGATATCCTGCAAAGCCTCTCCCAATGGGGAGATATCATAGGAATTATCTGAATTTGCCTTAAATCCGGCAGGAAGTTTATTAAAGATGACGGCTGACAATCCCTGCAATTTGCTGATAATGGAATTTTGCTGAACAGCCGGGTCGGCTGAGGGGTTAATCAATGTCCCGATTGCAGCGCCGTTTGATTTAGGGGTTGCGCCGCTTGTATCATACGCAAAGTTGGCAAGGCCCCAGTTGATATTGTCCGATAATGCATTCAACGCATAGGTCATCGCATCCTTGGCAACACTGAGACGGGTCTGCATCAGATAGGCGTCTTGATAATAGGTCACCCTGATTTGATCCACCACATAACCGGTCCCCTGATGCGTTGCACCGGAGGTCAATTTCAGGTAGACCTTTCCTCCGGCGATCGGCGCACTCCAGCCGCTTTCACCGTTATAATTGGGGGGACTGGCATTATTATATGTCGCCTTCAGGGTATTATTCTGGTCGTATATCTTCAGGGTGTCTGCCGCGTCATTGGTTGAATTGGTTTGGGTCGCATCAATATCGAAGTGACTGAAATGGACCTGAATCTGCACCGCACCGGAAGGAACGATCGTCTTGACGGAATTGGCCTCCGTGACATTGGCTTTATAATAGACGGTGGAACCGACCGTGTCGTACGGGTCGGCAACTGCCGGAGCGACAGGGTTCGAGTTGGGATAGATAAGGTTATACGCGACAGGCGCCCAGGCACTTTGCGCCAACGGGAAATATTCGAATCGCCAGGCATCCGCTCCGACGGTTGCACCGGCTGGATAGGGATTGGGATTCCCGACATATTGGAGATTATACATGCATTGCATGTTGAGCCAATTGCCGGTCATGAAGAAAAAGATATTCGACGTGCCGCTTACTGCCGTAACCGCACTGTGCACCGTATCGGATACAAGGCCATAGCCGCTGAAATAATAGCCGGGGGCGTTTATTATACCGCCAAAGCCTTGATCGATGATGGATCCGTCATAGAGTACTTTTGGATCGTTCAGAAGGATATCCTGGCTTCCCGGCAATTTGCTGCCATCGAAGAGGATATGTCCCTGACTGTCAACGGTAATTCTCCTCTTGCCCGTTCCGTCATCAGACAGGTTTCCCATGGCATCGACAAGCGTATGGGTATCAATGGTGTTCGAACCGCCGCTGTACCATATATATCTTGGATCGGCGGCATCTCCGGTGAACGCGATCGTCTTGCCGTTGACCGTCGCCATGGTCAGTCCGATATTACCCGACTGAAGGTAAATTTTCCGGGCTGTATTATGATTGTTATAAAATTGCGAACTATTCGTGACCGTATCATAAATATATTTGTTATGAGCGGTGGATGTATCGTTCAGGGTTATCAGATAATCAAACATTGCCCCATAATCCACGTTCTGCTCATAGACCCCGTAGTCCATGCTCGCAGAATTATCCATAAGGACATACGAATTCTGTTTTGTAACGACATTATAGACATCCGTATCCTTAGCGGGGCTGACCTGAACGGATATAAGAAATGCCAAAACCGGTAAAAGGACAAGGGTGACAATATTTCGAATTTTACAGCTGATGGTTTTCATCTGGACTCTCCGGGCATTGCATTCAGTTTTGCATCATAAGGAATTTTTCACTCCGACCTTGCCGCCGCCAGCCTCGATATCAATATCTCGATGACTGTTAATCTGGAATTTATAGTTTGAAAATTCAGTTGCCGAAAATCCCTTGGGCGGAGTGTCCGGATACAGGTATGTCACCAGGTAGGAATAGTCCATTTCGGTATTTCCCGGAGTATAATTACCGACGAGATTTTCTCGCGGCCAGCGCGTGGCGTCGCCGGGAAGAATATCGGCGACGCTGGCAGGAAGATTTTCATTCGCTATGTCGCGCCCCGGATCATACGCTGCCGAGCCAAGGGGGGGGACCAGCACTTGTTTCAGTTGATTCGTGTCAGTAATTGTGTACCAGGAAACAGTGCTGTATCCGATCTTTCCGGCTTCAGTATAAATTCCGCCTTCTGCGATATTGAATTTCTGCTCATAGACCTGCTCGTTTCCTGCGATCATGTTTTCCATGGTTGAGGTATTTAAGGCCCAGAGCCCGAGCATGGTCACAACAACAAGTATGACCAGGGCGAAGACGAGGACAAAACCTGCCTCCCCAGACCGTTTCCTGCAGCCTGCAGAAGACGGTGAAAAAAGATGTGTCATAGAGGTATCTTTCAAATTGAATTATTATTGTACTTCAAACTTGTCAGGGTAAGATGCTGCTGTCCCATTACAGTTCGCCAGTACACGAAAATTGATATTTTGCAAAAGGCGGGAGTACTGCCCACAACCAATGGACTTTTATCGGTATTCCAGAAAATCTGATAGGACCTTCCGCTGTTGTCGACAATTTTTCCACCTGCAAGGACATAGGTGTTTTGGAAATTAGGGAAATTCGCAGGTAAAAATTGATGATCCGCAAGTGCCGGATTAACGGTTCTCCCGCCGCTATCGGAGCCATCGTTGAGTCCAGCCAGCCCGTTGCCATTAGTATTAATCAGGTTCGGATCGTCAAAGGGTAATCGTTTCAACTCTTCCATAACCGAGAGCGCCACTGAATTTGCCATTGTTCGCGCCATTCCATTGTTGTTCGCATCAATAGCCCGTATCTGCATCCCTGCGGCTGCCATAATTCCGACGGCTAAAATAAAAACCGCTATCATTGCTTCAAGGAGGGTAAACCCTTTATCGTTCTTCATTTTAAAATTTATTCCTCAAATGTACGGTGACAATATCAAGCTTTCTCCTGAAATGATCTGCAAAGGGTCCCCAAATCGTTCCTGCGGCTGTCGTAAAACTTTGTGCACTTGTATAATCCGGATCCGCCTTCCCAACCCGGGCAAGCAAGGAGATCTGAACACCGACAATCCCGGGAATCTGCGATACGTCGGGGTTTGTGGTAAAAGTTCCATCCTGCAGGAGATATCTGAATTCGATTGCGCCAAGGTTTTCGGCTATCGGCTGAAATCCTCCGCCGGTATTTCTGCCCAGATTTGCAGCGCCGCCATTCACGATAACACCGGTGCGCTCCGGATCGTTTGCGGGAGAAAATCCGAATGTTATATTTTCGTTAGGGTCTGTGACCCTTCCATTTGCGCTGTTCGGAAGATTGGGATCTCCTGCCGTATCCTTGGTAAATTGAAATACACCGGCCGTTGCCTTAATAATTCCCGCTCCCGCCTGCCCGGTCGGATCGCAACCGGCTTCACGAATATCCTGTGTCATAACAAGCATTGCAGCCCGTATATTCTGCTGCATTTCAACCAGGGCCTCCTGAGCGGTCTGACTCCTCTGCTGCGATCGATAGGCAGCGAATACAGCTGACATGACCAGAGCAAAAATCATCATCGCCATTAAGAGTTCAATCAGAGTAAAACCCTTGCGCCAGTCTGCTCTGAGCGCCAATCCGAATATATTCATTCCTGTAAACCGATACGTGATTATGGAGTCTGAGTAAAAACGCTGCCTGCAAGCCGTATGCAGGTCGATAGTCTTGTCGTTGTCCGTGTACTTGCAACCTGGATGCTCGAAAGAATCGAATTGCCGCTTGCGTCGGGAAACGCCTGCAACCCGGCCAAAGGCAATCCTCTTGATGTGAATCCGACCGGTTGACCGGCAGGACTCGTTGTACTCATATTCAGGCACGGTCCTCCTGTCGTGGGAAAGACGACCGTTTTGAGGACGGGTTCACTCCCATTTTTGACACCATCTCCAGCGGTTCCGCCTCCGGCGCCGTTATCCGCGAAAATCGTGTATCCGCCTCCCGAACCAATACATCCTGCAACATCGCCAACTGGATGCATATCCACGACAATATTGGTATTTAAGCTAATCGCCTGGCTCCTGGCCCACATCAAATCCGATTGAAGCTGCCTGGATACGGTGCGCAACTCAATATCGGCGAGCCAGTGTCTGAAAAATGGAGCAGCCACCCCGCAAAGGATCGCTATTATGACCATTGCATACAAAATTTCTATCAGAGTAAATCCGCGGCTTGATTTCATACTGTTTCTATAAGTATTTGTCTGCATGTTCTTAAAAAAAATTCATCAAATAGATAGGAAGACTATTAATTGATGCAATTTCCAAACCATCAATACACGCAGAAAATAAATTCCCCTCTTCATGGAGCCGCGCACAATCGCTTCCTCAGCGGGAGCTAAAGGGTGTTCTGTGAAATTTTGTCGCAATATAAGTAAGTTAATTTAGAATAATTTCAGGATGGTCTATGACTGGCGAGGGTCTCTGCACGATTTTTTTGATAGAAAGCACTGCGGAAAAAGCAGGAAAAATCAAGGAAGGAGGGAAGTCTGTGGACATTTTCCCTTCGAACTGAAAGAAATATTTATAAATTTTCTTTACACAAGAGGATTCCCAGAAGCGAGCCCGGGAAGGTCGGGCAGCAGAGAATTGCATATAATAGAGAGAAGAGACAGGCGGAACGCCCAAGGTTTCAACCAGCCGGTGAACACAGACGCAATGGTCTGCAATCGCACATCGTGTTACGAGAGGGGATCCTCTTTCTTTCCTCCGTCGGCCAGGAGGGTTGGATCGAGAAGTTCTATAAGTTCTTCACGGCTCAGTTGTGTCTCCTCGACAGCAATATCAAGGAGGGGACGCTTTTCCGCTATGGCCTTTTTGGCAATCCGCGCAGCCGCCAGGTATCCGATTTTTGGATTCAATGCCGTCACTAAAATAGGGTTTCGCGCTATGGCGCTGCTGCACACCTCACGGTTGATCGTCATACCGGCGATCGCCTTTTCTCCGAGCGAACGAGCCGCACAAGCCAGAAGATCGATGCTTTCCAGTATATTGGCTGCTGCCAGGGGCATCATGGTGTTCAGTTGAAAGTTTCCTGCCTGGCCGGCAAGCGCGACCGCCGCATCGTTGCCGATAACCTGTGCCGCCGCCATGCAGACCGCCTCGGGAATGACCGGATTGACCTTGGCCGGCATAATACTTGATCCGGGTTGCAAGGCAGGCAGGGCGATTTCCCCGATGCCGGACAGGGGGCCGGAATTCATCCACCGTAAATCATTGGCGATCTTCATCAATACGATTGCGGTGGTACGCAGATGTCCGGAGACCTCCACGGCCGTATCCAGACTGCTGAGACTCTTATAATAGGAGGAACTGGACGTACAGGAGAGTCCTGTCATGGTGTTGATCCGGGCAATGGTCCCTGCCGGAAAATCCTTGTGACAGTTCACTCCGCTCCCGACTGCTGTTCCTCCGAGAGCCAGACTCAAAAGCCGAGGCATGACCGAATGCAACCTGCTCACACAATCCGCAATTTGAGCAGACCAGCCATCCAACTCCGCGCTCAAACGGATAGGCAGGGCATCCATGAGGTGGGTACGCCCGGTTTTCACAACATCTGAATACTCCCGTCCCTTGTTTGTAATTATTTCCGCAAGCATTGAAAGGGCAGGAAACATTTCATCCCTGATTGCAAGAGATGCCGAGAGATGCAGTGCGGAAGGGATCACATCGTTGCTGCTCTGACAGAGATTCACATGATCATTAGGCGATACATCGTCCCCCCTCTTCTTTGCCAGATTGCCGATGACCTCGTTCACATTCATATTGGTGCTTGTGCCTGAACCTGTCTGGTAGACTGAAACCGGGAATTGATCGCCATATCCCTCGTTGAGGATCAGCCGGGCACTGGCGATAATGGCGTCTGCCGCTGTTTTGGGAAGCAGGCCCAGCGCTCTATTCGTTTCAGCAGCCGCCATTTTAATAATCACAAGAGCACGGATAAAACTGGAGGGAAGTTTTCTGGAAGAAATCACAAAATTATCCACAGCACGCTGGGTCTGCGGCCCGTAAAGGGCATCAGCCGGAATCCTGACCGGTCCCATGCTATCCTCTTCCATGCGATATTTTCCGTCCGTCATAGTACTCTCCTGTGATTGATTGCCGCTGCGTCTTCAAGACGCTTCTTCACAAGAAGGATATTGCATAGCGATTTTCAATGCAATCCAAAAGAACAGGCGCATAAATGGGGACAGATTTATTTTCTGCGAAAGAAAAAAAACGTCCCCTTTCTTGTACACTCAGACCTATCCCTTGTCCGAGATCAACCGAATCGGCCGGTCACGTAGTCTTCGGTTTCTTTTCGGACCGGGTTCATGAAAATTGTGCTGGTCGCACCAAATTCCATGAGTTTCCCCATATACATATAGGCTGTGAAATCGGAAACCCTGGCGGCCTGCTGCATGTTATGGGTAACAATGACAATTGTCAATTTACCCTTGAGTTCCTCAATCAACTCCTCGATCTTGGCAGTGGCGATAGGATCAAGCGCAGAACAGGGTTCATCCATAAGCAAAACGTCCGGTTCGACGGCCAGGGCCCGCGCTATACACAGTCTCTGCTGCTGACCGCCAGATAATGCCGTCCCCTGATGGTGCAGTTTTCCCTGCACTTCCTCCCACAAGGCTGCATCTTTGAGCGCTTTCTCAACCCTGCCCTCTATCTCGCTGGAACTGAATCCATTATGCAGCTTCAACCCGTACGCGATATTATCAAAAAGACTCATCGGAAAGGGAGTGGGTTTCTGAAAGATCATCCCTACTTTACGACGCAGATGCAGGGCGGGAATAGCGGTAGTCAGAATGTTTTGCCCATCCATTATAATCTCGCCGTCCGCCTTGAATCCTTTATACAGCTCGAACATCCTGTTATAGGTCCGGATATGCGTTGATTTCCCGCAACCGGATGGTCCAATGAAGGCGGTTACACGTTTGGCGGCAATATCTAAAGTGTTATTAAAGAGGGCTTGCTTCTCTCCATAATAAAAATTTAAATTCCGTATTGAGAGTTTTATCTCGCCCATATCGATTTTCTTATTTGGACCCAACTCCATAGGAGCTGATTTTTTTTTCATTTCTTTGATTTGCACAGTTCGTTCCCGTTCGTCAATCAATTGATTCAAGATCCTCTCCTCTTCGCGCGCAAAATTATCCGCGTGAATACATTCACCGCCAGAACCGTCATCGTAATTATAAAGGCGGCGCCCCATGCCAGCTTATGCCAGTCATCATAAGGGCTCATCGCATAGTTAAACAGGATAACCGTAAGGTTTGCCATGGGTTCATTCATACCATGCATCCAATAGGGACTGTTCAATGCCGTGAAGAGAAGCGGGGCCGTTTCTCCTGCCACCCTCGCCACCGCCAGCATGACTCCGGTAAAAATTCCGGAAGCTGCCGAGCGATAGATTATCTTGTACGTCATCTTCCAATACGGAGACCCCAGGGCCAGCGACGCCTCTCTGATTTCGGGCGGAACCAGCCTGAGCATCTCTTCAGTGGTCCGGCTGACAACCGGCAGCATGATAATGGCAAGCGAGCACGCCCCTGCCCAGCCCGAAAAGTTATGCATCGGTTTGACCAGTATCAAATAAACAAATACGCCGATAACAATAGAAGGAGCTGAAACCAGGATGTCAGCAATAAAACGAACGACCTGTCCAAAAATGTTATTTTTCCCAAATTCAGCGAGATAGGTTCCGGACATCATTCCGAAGGGCACCGCAAAACATGCCGCCGTGCCGGTCATCAATACTGTACCGACAATGGCATTGGCAAGACCTCCGCCCTTTACACCTGCGGGTGTAGGTAATTCCGTAAAAAAATCCCAGTTAATGGCCGAATAGCCTTTCCAGGCAACATCGCCCAGAATCCATGCCAGCATAAACAAACCTGCAACTGCTGCCATGCCCGACATGGTCAGGACAATACTATTGAGTAATTTCCGGCGGAACAGAAGATTCATCAGGGCCTCCCTGCCGCGCTGCGCCGCAGCCAGACCTGCGCCAGACTGAGAATGATAAGAGTAATCAGGAAGAGTACCAGCCCCAGCTCAATCAAGGAAGAGAGATAGATCTGACCGTCCGCTTCCGTAAATTCATTAGCAAGCGTGGAGGCTATGGAATTTCCAGGGGCAAGGAGCGACCAGGAGAGGTGGTAGGCATTGCCGATAACAAAGGTGACGGCCATGGTCTCTCCTAAGGCGCGTCCCATGCCAAGGAATACCGCTCCGGCTATGCCCTTCCGTCCATACGGAATCATCACATCTCTCACAACCTCCCAGGTCGTGCAGCCAAGGCCATAAGCGGCCTCCTTTAACGGTTGAGGAACCATCAGAAAGACATCCCGGGTAACCGAAGAAATAAAAGGAATGATCATCAAGGTCAGCACCAGACCGGCTGTCAACATGCCGATACCCATGGATGATCCGGAAAAAAATGGCAGAAATCCAAGAGTACTTTTCAAAAAGGGCTGTACATAATCCGCCATCAAAGGCCCAAGAACAAACAAACCCCACATGCCATACACAATGGAAGGTATGGCAGCCAACAGTTCAATGGCTGTTCCAAAAGGCGTCCTGAGCCAGTGAGGCGCCAATTCCGCCAGAAACAGCGCGATCCCCAGACTCAGAGGAATCGCAAACAACAATGCCAGAAAGGTTGTCAGCAGCGTTCCGGCAATGGGAATCAAGGCGCCGAATTGTTCATGGACCGGATTCCAGGTCTTGGTAAAAAGAAACGGAAAGCCGAACTTCTGAATGGAAGGCTGCGACTGTTGCCACAATACTAAAATTATTGCTATAAAGATCACAGCAATACCTGCTGCAAAAGAGGCCGTCAGTCCACGAAATATCGCATCGCCCCAAACCTTTTTCTTTTTTATATCCATTGTACGTTTCTGCTCCAGGCACTGCATTGTCAGATCGGCGCCACTGATCAGGAGGCGAACTTTTCCGGATTCCGCCTTGTTCTTGTCAGGTTTTCTGTCCATATTACGTGACGCCGACAAGGACTCAGAATTCGAGATCCCCGTCAGCGTCTGTAACACGCAGGTCCGTTTTCACGTTTCTCCAACGTCCCCGATCTCTTTACATTATTGCCAGATTTCTTTTCCGGCAGAATCCTTTACTTCGTTCTTCCAAGTCGTCTCAATCATTTTGACAACGTTATCCGGCATTGGCACATAGTCCAGCGACAGGGCAGATTTTCCGCCATTTTTGTAGCTCCAGGCAAAAAATTTCAATACCTCTTTTGCCTGCTCGGGGTTTGCCTGATTTTTGTACAGCAAGATGAAGGAAGCTCCGGTAATCGGCCAGGAATTTGCACCCGGTTGATCGGTCAGGACCATATAGTACGAATCAGCGTGGGCCCAATCAGCACCGGCTGCAGCAGCCTGAAAATTATCAGATGTCGGGGCAACAAATTTGCCATCATGATTTTTCAGCATGACTGAGGTCATTTTATTCTGCAAGGCATAGGCGTACTCAACATAGCCGATGGAGCCATCGACCTTTCCGACAAACGCGGCAACGCCTTCATTGCCCTTTCCGCCCAGGCCAACAGGCCATTCAACCGCTTTATCGTTACCGACCTTATCCTTCCAGTCCTTGCTGACCTTGGTCAGGTAGTTGGTGAATATCCAGGTGGTACCGGAACCATCGGCCCGATGTACAACCGTAATATCTTCTTCCGGTAATGTCATTCCGGAGTTGTCAGCAGCAATTTTGGGGTCGTTCCATTTGTTGATCTTTCCCAGATAGATATCTGCGAGGATTTCAGGGGACAATTTTAATTGATCTGCGGCGATCCCTTTTATATTAACTACGGGAACAACGCCCCCCATGATCATCGGAAACTGCATTAATCCCGATTCATTCAGCTCTTTTGGCTCAAGCGGTGCATCAGATGCTCCGAAATCCACAGTCTTGGCTTTGATCTGCTTTATGCCGCCGCCAGATCCGATGGATTGATAATTAAGACGCACGCCAGTTTCCTGATTGTAGTCGTACGCCCATTTTGAATATGCGGGATACGGGAAGGTTGCCCCTGCACCGGTGATGGTCATTTCTGCCCGACAAGGTATTGAAAACGTTGCAATGGCTGCGGCAGTCACAAACGCTGTTCTGAAAAACTTGCCTTTTTGCATTCTTTTTCCTCCAGATTTATGGAATTTTTTTACATAGTTTGACTTGATTCGATACGGATATTCATACTGCAAACTCAAAATATCCGTTCAATATTAGGAATCGGTTAGCAACGTATTAATTTCGAATTAATCAAAAGGGGACGGATTTATTTGATTTCTCTTTATAATAAGAGAGGCAGCTGATTAAATAATTTCTTCATTTACAGGGAAATACGAAAATCATCAAAAACTGCCTCTATCGGGATAGCGAAGCCCAGACCTTCCGTGTTGGTGAGAATCATCGTATTGACACCATAGACATTTCCGTGTCCGTCGATCAACGGTCCGCCGCTGTTGCCCGGATTGATAGGTGCATCTATCTGCAGATAGATGTCATCATTACCGGCTGCTTTTCTGTATCCTGAAAAGATTCCAGATGTTACGGTATTTCTCAATCCGCTGGGGCTGCCTATGGTAAAAACAGTATCCCCCTGTTCAAGGTGGCGGCCATTTTTGTTCGGCCTTAAAATCGCGGTATTTACGCCATACACCTTCAGCAGCGCGAGATCATGCGCGTCGCTTAAAAGGATTGTACTGACTGAATGTTCTGAACCGTCGGCAAGGATGATCTTGATATCCTGGGATGATCTCTTCTCATCCATGTCTGCCACTTCCTTTTCTGCTTTCTGGAGTTGGGACAGGTAATTGTTCAATCCAGCTTCTTTTTCATGTATCAGGTTGAAAACCTGCGTCCTGTTGGGTCCGTCCGGCATACCGTCCAGTTTCTGCTTGAGTTCTTTGATAGCATCTGCTTCAAGGTTCGCTTCTTCCCTCCCCTTTGCTACCTTTTTTCGAAAGACATCAAAGTCTTTAATATTGAATTCAGCGACATGCCTATTGGTGACAAGAGAATTCTCATTGATAAAAAAACCGGACCCGACCGCCCCCCAGGGAGTCTCCACCGTGACTGTTGCATTAATGGCGTTCTGAATAAACTGCTTGTCGCCATCGCCTCCCTTTCCGATTACACCGATATCTTTGGGTTTCTGAACATCAGGACGCTCTGCATCCTGTTCAACCCCGTCGCGAGAATTATCAGGCAGGCTGGCATCCTGTTTCGTTACCGGCGGAACATCCGTCCGCACCCAGAATAAAAAAGCGGCGGCGGCAATTCCAGCAAGAATCAGACCGGATAAAGCGACAAGGACATGTTTCCTGAATCTCTCTTTCTTCTCCGCATCTTTTTCAGCCTGTGCTTTTCTACGTGCCTCGGCCTGAAAATACTTATCAAAAATAAGCCCGCAGGATGTGCACTCCACCTTGTTGGTGAGTTTACTTGAACATTTCGGGCAGCAATTCCAAACCTTTTCAGCCATTGGTCTTCCTGATTTTCATAAACAGTATGTGTAAGTGATTTTCACCGCACGCATGTGACCCTTTTATTTATAGTGTTTCAGAAAATTGATTACAAAGAATACTTTCCAAAAGACGTGGAATTTTGGTCAGATCGTGCAGCCGCGCCACTCACTGATTCAAAAAATTCTTAATCTTTTGGAGAACAATATCCCGAACCTGGTCTTTTTCCATCAAGAGCTCATGCTTGCCATGAGCCAGAACAACCAGGGTGCAATCCGGCTGGAGACTGCAGAATTTTTTCTGCTGCGTATGACCGACCACCGTATCATCCGCCCCGACCATGAGCAGCAGAGGTACCCGGATAGGGCTTGTATCGTCCCGGATCCTGTAAATTGCTGTGATTGCCTCATCAAGCCAGGTAATGGTGGGGCTTCCCAGAGACAGGCGAGGATTTTCCACAAGGCGCTTCCGGTTCAGTTCATACCGGGCAAAGCTGTCAGTGAGGTCATTATCTTCAAAATCATTACTGGGGTCATAGGGGCCGCCGTCCGGCACATAGCGGGTTCCAAAACCTGCGAATCGGAGGAACCGGCTCAATCCTCTGGCGACTATTCCCGGAAACGGAGACGTATTGATGGAGAACATGGGTGAGCAAAGAATGATACCCGAGACCGTTCCGGGATATTTTCGCTCATGCAGGATCGAGATAGTTCCGCCCATGGAATGCGAGAGCAGTATGACTCTCTTCTGGTTTTGAACGTTCACCACGGTATCCAGAAAGAGATGCAGGTCGTCTACATACTCATCGAAATGTTTGACGTATCCTTTCTGAGGGTCTTCCAGAAGACGGGAGGATTCTCCCTGACCGCGATGGTCAAAAATATAGAACGTATAGCCGGAATCTCGAAGATCATAGAGTACTTCAGAGTACTTAGCCATGTATTCCGTTCGACCGTCGACAATAACCACGGCGCCTGCCCCGCCATCGGTCTTCGACCTTGCGTACCAGATATCTCCGCCATGCTGGCTTTTCATAACACCGGTCATGAAATTCTCGCGAAAGTACGGCATAAAAACGGACTCAGATAATGCAGGGACCTCTGCTTCTTTGATCGCCAGTGCCGGAAGCACACTGCCGACGATGAGAAAGAAAAAAAAACAAGACCAGGAGACCAGTCGCAAAGGCAGAACCTCTTCCGGAAGAATTATTTTACATTATTTTACCATGCCTGCATTCAAATGCAACGCAGCTTCCATACCGGCTCAGCCTTCCTCCCCTTTCAGGCCCATGCAGACATCTGAAATTCACCTCTGCTGCATATTCAATTTGCCTCTCAAAATTCGAAATGATACAATATCTTCTGTACACGGATACACGCTGGCTCCCGGATCTGCCGTCAAGCCGTAGGCCTCATGAACTTTCCCCCGGCAAGAGCCGTTTGCAAGAGCCGTTCACACAGTGCGCCGGCCTCTTTAAAGGCGCGCCTTTGGACATACTTTTCTTTTTGATTGTTAAATGGAGCCCGTATGAATCGTCACGCACCCTCCGCTCCCCAGGAAGCAGAATCCCTGTCTACCCTGGAAACCTGCGTCCAGATCGGCGAAATCGACCGGCTGGCCCAACAGCTCCTGCAGCTGGAAATACAGCTGAATTCAAATATTCCCACGACGCTTTGGATAAGCGATCTGCATGGAGAGGGTGATCGTTTCAAATCCATTCTCCGCGGCCGTTTCGGTCTTCTGTATCAGACATGCCGCGAGGCGCTGCCCAATACATTCAGTTCTGATAAAATACAATATCTTGTCAGTATCATAAGAAAAAAAAGATACTTCATCGATAAGCACATCCACATGGATATGCAGGATGTCATTTATTGCCTGGTCCAGGTCCTTAAATATAAGCTCGCCAATATCCGTTACCGGATCGATGATATTTTCATGCCGGAATTTCATGATGTTATCAACCGCCTTCTCTCTGATCTTCCGGTCCCAGATCCGATATTCGAGGAAGAGATCATCTCTTCACGTCTCATCGCCCATCTTTCGCATTCTATCAGGCAAGTGTTGCTCGACCGCATTCAGGTTCTGGGGGACATTTTTGATCGTGGGCCGCAACCTGATAAAATCATACGGATTCTCTCGTCGGCATCCTATCGGAGAATGGTGAATTATGTGTTCGGCAATCACGACATCCTCTGGCTTGGCGCCGCATCGGGGAACGCATCGCTGATTGCTGAAGCCATGCGGATAACCTGCCGGTATGATCATTTCCAACTCATGGAGCGATGGAAATTCGATACGCGCAAACTTGCCGAATTTACGGAGCGGACCTATCAGCCAGAAACGGTAACAGGAAATTTCAAGGCCAAAACCCAAATGGGCCGCTCTATGGAAAAGGCCCTGGCCATCATCCAATTCAAACTTGAAGAACAGACCATCAAGGCCTATCCCGATTATGAGATGGATTCCCGGCTCTGGCTGGACCGCCTGGCCGCAATGCTGAAGGCTGGAGACACCAGCGGACTGAACGACACATTTTTTCCAACCATCAATCCGGATGCTCCGGGTGAACTGACCGTGGAAGAAAAGGAAATTGCCGATGATCTGAAGCAGCAGTTCAGCAGTAACAGCCGTCTCAAGCGGCTGCTCAGGTATTTTTTTGTCAATGGCCAGACATACAACATCCACAACAATGTGCTGAACATTCACGCACTTGTTCCCTCAACGGCGGATGGAGAGTTTGAAGAATTTATGGGGAGGAAGGGTAAAAATCTCCTCGATTTCATTCAGGATACAATCAAACGGGTTGGCCGGAATTATCTGGAAGGAAAACCGCAGAAACCGCACGATCAGGCCCTCTTCTTCTACCTCTGGTGCGGGCCGAAATCACCGTTTTTCGGCAAACAGGCGATGAAGACCTTCGAGAGATATTTTCTGATTGACAAGGCGACGCACGAAGAGCGGTCTCTTTTCTGGAAGCAGAACCTGAAGACTGCTGGATTCAAGCAAAAGCTTCAGGATGAATTCGGAGTGAAACGGGTCGTCTTCGGACATACTCCGGTCGATTATACCAAGGGACGCCAGATGGCCAGCGAAGATGGAGTCGCCATCAACGTGGACGGAGGTTTCGCGGCCGCCTATTATAATCGCGGGCATGCCCTGGTCCACACGCCTCACCAACTCTACGGCATTATTCTCCCGACGCCTGATGAAATCAAAGAGGCGGAACGGAAACTTGAGTCTGCTCCACTGGATATAGAGCTGATTGATGAATTTCGCCAGCCCATGAAAATGAAGGATACCATCGAGGGAAAGACCCTGAAGGCGCTAAGAGATAAACTTATGCTGAAAATACGTGAACTTGCAGATATGAATGGATTCAGCTCGAAATCCCGTTAGAGATCCTGGCCTCTGTTTTCAGGGCATCAATGCGCAGTCGGAACAGGTGCCTCAAGATAGAAGCACAATGAATCTTTTAATTCAGACTTTTCACACCAACAAACGGTCTTTAGAATGTATACTAATTATGGAATGGAGATAGTCCGGGCCACAGAAATCGCCGCCCTTACTGCAGCCAGGATGCAAGGCCACGGAAATCAGGATGAGATCCTGAACAATACAAGGGGAGCCATCACCAAGACCCTGAACAGACTTGCCATCAACGGGACAGTTATCAACGACCGGTTCATAAAACGCAAGGAAACGACTCCGTTTCCCAAACATCTGGGCCAGGGCGGCCCTGAAATGGACCTGATGGCGGTAGCGCTCGAAGCCCACCATTCGGCCGCAGACGGCCTCAACAATTCAACATCCTATGCTGTCATTGCGAAGAAGGGAACCCTTCAATCCTTGCCGAACCTGAGCATGTACAAGATCGTTATCGGTCCGGAAGCCCATCAATCCATCGATATCAACCAGCCTCCGACCATTAATGTCAAGCGTGTGGCCCGGGCCTTGAGAAAATATACTGAAAACGTCACTGTCTGCATCCTTGATCAGGCCCGTCATCAACAGTTGATCAAAGAAGTGCGAAGCTGCGGCGCCCGGATAAAACTGATCGTAGAAGGTGAAATTTCAGGATGCCTGGCGGCCATAACCGGCGAAAAAGCCGATATTTATATGGGCTACGGCTATGCCCCGGAAAGCGTCATGGTGGCAGCGGGGATAACCTGTCTGGGAGGGTATTTCGAGGGGAAAATCTTCTATGAAAACGATCGGGACCGCGAAGAGGCCAGAGAGCACCATATTACCGACTTCGAAAAAATCTACCGGGCCCAGGATTTGATCCGAAGCAAAGAGGTGGCCATAGCCGCAACGGGCATAACCGATGGAGAATTCCTTGAAGGCGTCCGGTTCACACCGAACGGAGCAATCACCACTTCCTTTATCGCCCGCGGTGAAACAAGGACCTACCGGAGGCTTGAGACCAGGCATTTCTTTGATTACAAGCCTGTTTTTTAATACCGTATCGCTCTTTACCCACGGCCCTGCAGCAGAACGGAAAATATCTTTTGGGAGGAAGAAATCGTGGCAGTAAGCTTGTACTGGATGCAATGTGGAGGGTGCGGAGGGGATTCAATGTCCATGCTCAACGCAGAATCACCTAATATTATTGAGATTATTGAGGGACTCAATATTGATATTCTCTGGCATCCCAGCTTTTCATTTGCCCCTCCCGCAGAACATCGCCGGCTTCTTGCCGCCCTGATCGACAGGAAGGCAGGGCTGGATATTCTCTGTATTGAAGGCGCCGTCATCAGGGGACCTGACAATACCGGCCTGTTTGAGACATTCGAAGGAAAACCGAAAAAAGATCTGGTGCGGCAACTGGCCGACCGCGCCGGCATCGTCATCGCCGTCGGCACCTGCGCAAGCTTCGGCGGAGTCACCGGGGCTGGTGAGACCGATGCCGTCGGTCTGCAATTTTTCAAAAAAGAGGCGGGCGGGTTTCTTGGGAGTGGGTTCAGATCTGGCAAAGGCCTGCCGGTCATCAACCTGCCGGGATGCCCGATCCACCCTACCGTGCTGGCAGGGACGCTGACCGCCTTGATCACGGGGGTTCCCTTGGACTTGAACACCTATAACGCACCATCTGAATACTACAGCATGCTGGTCCATCAGGGCTGTACCCGCAACGAGTATCACGAATACAGGATTGAGGAGACAGACTTCGGCCAGAAGGGCTGCTTGTTTTTTCATCTGGGCTGCAAGGGTCCCATGGCGCATGCCCCCTGCAATAAATTTCTCTGGAACAGCAGGAACTGCAAAACCCGCAGCGGCGTTCCGTGCAATGGCTGCACGGAACCTGATTTTCCAGGAGACGATCCCTTCTTTTACACACCGAATATCGTCGGCCTGCCAATCAATCTTCCCGACGGGGTGAACCGCCCGCATTATCTCGCCTATAAAAGCATGGCAGCCGCCTCTGCTCCTGAAAGGCTCAAACACAGAAAGACAGAGGTTTGATATGTCGGAAGCGCCAAAAATAACACTCAATATTCCGTTAAACCGAGTAGAAGGCGACCTTGAGCTGACTCTGGAATACGACGGCGCCGCCGTCACCAATTCATGGAGTTCCGGCATCATGTTCCGCGGCTTCGAAAACATGCTTAAAGGCCGTGCTCCCCGCGACGGGCTGGTCCTGACTCCGCGCGTCTGCGGAATCTGCGGGACTGCGCATCTGCTGGCAGCCGCCAAGGCCCTGGACATGCTCTGCGGGGTAACCATTCCCGATAATGCGGTCCTGGTCAGACATCTGGCTCTGCTGGCGGAACATGTGCAGAGCGACATCAGGCACGGCGTGCTGATGTTTATGCAGGATTTTCTTAACCCGGCCTACAAGACACAGCCCTTCTACGCAGAGGCCGGGCTTCGCTACGAACCTTTTCGCGGCACCTCGGTGATCAAGGCTATCCAGGCAACCAAAAAAATTCTGGAGATCGTAGCCATCGTCGGCGGCCAATGGCCCAACTCATCCTTCATGGTTCCAGGCGGCATAGCCACAACGCCGACCTTCAACGATATGGTGGGCTGCAGTTATATCGAAAGATCGTTTACCACCTGGTACGAGCAGGAGATACTCGGCTGTTCCCTGGAACGTTGGGCTGCAGTGAAGATCGAGTCTGATCTTGACAGCTGGCTTGAAGAAAAGGACAACCACCGCAACGGAGATCTCGGCTTTTTTCTTCAATGCGCACGCCAGGCAGGTCTCGACTGCATCGGCGCCGGTCACGGAAATTTCATCAGCGCCGGGCTCAATGACATCAGCCGGCTGAGCATGCAGACCTCCGATGGCACGGCTTGCCTTTCAGCCGGATTTATAACAAAGGGTGAAAAATCCGATTTCAACCAGGCTCGCATAACAGAGCACGTAGCCTTTTCCCGTTTTGAAGGCTATGGCAGCGGTCTCCATCCCTTTGAAGGCGTCACCATACCCTCTTTTGCTCAGAACCCGGATAAATACTCCTGGGCGAAGGCTCCACGGTACAATGACCTTCCTGCCGAGACCGGCCCTCTGGCTGAAGCGCTGGTGGACGGAGCCCCTCTCTTCACCGATCTTGTCCGCAGGAGAGGTCCGACAGTCTTTACCCGCGAACTGGCCAGGCTCACCCGGCCGGCACGCCTGCTGCCCATCATGAAAAAAATGATCGCCGGGATTGATCCCAGAGCCCCGTTTTACAAGACTGTCAAGGACATACCCGATGGCCGCGCTTACGGGCTGATCGAAGCGAGCCGGGGAACCCTGGGACACTGGATTGAAATTCAGGACGGTGCAATCGCCAGATATCAGATTGTCACGCCGACAGCATGGAATGGTTCTCCCCGCGACGCCAATGCAATCAGAGGCCCTTGGGAAGAGGCAATGCTGGGTATCTCCCTCAAGGATCCTGACAATCCTGTTGAACTCGGCCATACAATCCGATCTTTTGATGCTTGCCTTGTCTGTGCAGTCCATGTCTGCCGCAAGAAATAAGAAGAAAGACGGAAGGTACGAAGAGGAACCATCGTCACTTGAAGAAGTCCATGAACATCCGTATAATCTGTATAGGAAACCGGTTTTTCGAACCTGATGCCGCTGGTCCCAGGGTCTATGATATGCTCGCTAGCAACCCTCTGCCGGAGGGGGTCCAGCTCATTGATGGCGGCCTGGCAGGTTTGAATCTCTTGAGTTGTCTCGAACAAACAGACTTAGTGATTTTTGTCGATACTGTCAGCGGCTTCAGAGACACGCCGGGAATCATCGTGATGAATACCTTTGACTCCTTGCATATTCCCTCGGATTATGACCATAATTCAGGATTGGGTTACCTGTTGCGTGTCGCACCGCTGGTAATCACGGAAAACCTTCCGGAGATAGTTCTGGTCGGCATTCAAACCGGATCGGACAGCTGCCTCTGCAGTCAGGCCGCTCGCATGTGTCTTGAAGTAATCTCCGGGTACAGGGCCTGACGGCTGCCGGAATACCTTCGAAACGTACAGAACACCATGGAACAACGATACCTTCCGACTTCATACGGCGAGTTGCTGCGGGAAAACCAGATACTCAAGCAGGAGCTGCAGATATCACGCCAGGCCTCCGATATAACCGCTGAGCTTGTCGCAGAACAGTTTGAAAATCTTGATATAATTCTCTTAGAACTCAGTCAGAGCGTCAACACGGAAAAGAGTTTGCGGCAGGAAATGAATATCGCACGCAAAGCAGCCGAGGCCGCCAACAAGGCTAAAAGCGATTTTCTCGCCAACATGAGCCATGAAATCCGAACACCCATGAACGGCATAATCGGCATGACCGATCTGGTTCTTGGAACCGACCTGAACTCCGATCAGAGGAAGTATCTGCAGATGGTGAAGACCTCGGCGGCAAGACTTCTTAAGGTCATCAACGATATCCTCGATTTTTCCAAAGTCGAGGCAGGCAAGCTCAAACTTGACCCAATCAATTTCGACCTTCACGAATCCCTCGAAAACATCATGCAGATGTTGACCATTCGGGCCAGTAAAAAGGGCACGAGCCTCTCCTGCGAAATCGACCCTGCCCTGCCCCGGAACGTCCATGGCGATTCAAACCGTTTGACCCAGGTCCTCATCAATCTCACCAACAACGCGATCAAGTTTACCGAAAAAGGGGTTGTGCGTCTGAGCGCTACAGTCATCCCGCAGAGAAACGATACGGACCTGCATGTCAAATTCAGCATCACCGACACCGGTATCGGTATCCCGAGTGACAAACAGCAGTTGATTTTCGAGGCCTTCAGCCAGGCCGATACGTCAACGACCAGGAAACACGGGGGAACCGGCCTGGGATTGGCAATCTCTTCCCAACTGGTTGCCCTGATGGACAGTAAGATTCACGTAGACAGTAAGCCGGGGAAAGGCTCAACCTTCTGGTTTACCTGCAGGTTACAAAAGGTAAACAAAGAAACGGATGAAGAGCATGCGATCCATCCTGCCTGCGAAACGCCTCTCTCCCCTGCAGATCAGCAGGAGATGATCCGGGGCAAGAAAATCCTGGTTGCAGAGGATGAGCCCATCAATCAGACGCTCATGTCAGCAATGCTCGCACAGTTTGGCCTTGAGGTTACCACTGTCGATAACGGGAGAAAGGCGGTTGAAAAAACAGCAGTCGAAGACTATCACCTGATCCTGATGGATCTCCAGATGCCGGATATGGACGGATTCGAGGCTACAAAAAGGATTAAATCCATGACGAATCTGCCAGAAATTCCGCCGATAATAGCGCTTACCGCCCATGCCATGGACGGAGACCGGGAAAAATGCCTCCAGGCAGGAATGGAAGATTATCTCAGCAAACCCGTCAACCGGGATCAACTGTACTCCTTGCTGGTACGATACCTGACAAGAAGAAAATGAGATCCTGCCTTCTGCAAAAAAACAGATAGATGCGATCTTGTCCTCCTTCCCGGTTCTCTCACCAGCATCATTCCCTTATTATCGATTTTTCTCCAGCTGTTTTCAGGGTATACTTTCAAGACACAGAAAACGAAAAGGTTCCGGCAAAGAGGCATACCGCTTCAACTTCATCATTCAAACGGATATGAGAACGTGAATACACAGCATCACCTCCAAATCAAAAAACGCTGTTTTATCAACGCACCCTGGTACGACCTGAAAGAAAAATACCTGGATCTTTTTCTCGAACACTCTCTTCAGCCTGAGATAGGACTTGAGGGCCTGTGCCTGTATGACGAAGACCGCAAAGCCTTCGAACATGTCGCCGCAACCCTGCAAAAGCACAGTCTTTCCTGCACCCTGCATGCCCCATTCTTTGATCTGACGCCAGGAGGGCTCGATCCTCATCTTTTGAAAGCGACACGCGAAAAACTGCAGGCAGCCTTTTCATTGATTTCGGTTTTCAAACCACGCTCCATCGTCTGTCATCTTCAATACGAAGAGAACAAGCACGGGTATGTCTTCAACCAATGGTTTGAAAGTGCATATGCCACCTGGGAACCGCTCATCCGCATCGCTTCGGCCTCTAATGTCCTGGTGATGTTTGAAAATACCTACGAGAAGGATCCCTCAGTCCATACGGCCATGCTGGAAAAACTGGGCACTCCTTCGGCAGGATTCTGCCTTGATGTCGGTCATCTGTCAGCCTTTGCCCACACGCCCTGGCAAGCGTGGCTGCCAGCCATGTCCCCCTGGCTGGGACAGTTGCATCTGCATGATAATACAGGTGAAAATGATTCGCATATGGCTCCAGGATGCGGAAATTTCGATTTTGCCGGATTTTTCGTATTTCTCAGGCGAAACAATCTGCATCCTCTCATAACGCTTGAACCGCATAGTGAGGAAAATCTCTGGCTGGCCTTGTCCTATCTCGAAGAGACGCAATTGCTCAATGGCATCTAACCAGCTGAGCTGGACCGGAATGACCAGCCTGGGAGAAATTGGAAAGCCCGTCATTTCAGTATGGCATGGCCAGCATCAAAACGAGATTTTCATAGATAGGAATACAAAACAGCGTCTCCCTTTCCTTGACATCCATAATTTTTCCTTATAATTTTCTGCTGTTCTTCCGATATAACTCGAAGAAGAACACATTTTCCTGCAATGAGCATATCCAGCAAGCTCATTTCTTCACTGGGATTAACTGCATAATTTTACAAAAAAAAATAAAACAAGCCACCCGATCTCATGTCGAAAGAAACGGAATCTGATATCTTGCCACAAACAGGAACGCCAAAGAATGAGGAGGCTACAGCCAGCACAGGTCCGGATATTCCCGCCCCTGTCGAACCCGTCCAAAGCGCGCCCGGAAACCTCCACCAACTGGCACATGAGCGCCGACAATTCTCGGTCTTTCAGGTCGATGAATTCATCTTCCAACCAGCAACAACACGATCAACCCACTGGTCCGTGCCGTGGTCAGATCTGATGATGACCTTGTTTATCCTCTTTCTGGTCATGTTTGTCTACCAGACATCCAACAAACAACTCGCCGTCGGGGACGAAACCGAGGTCATCGGCGGGCAGACTACCAGTGCTCTGGAGATAGCCCCCGCCAATACAGCCTCTGTTCCCTATGTTCCGATAAAGCCGGGACTGCCGTTAATCGCCGCAGGGACCATTAAGAAAATTGTGCCGATTCATGTGTACGACCTCGAACCCAATATCCGGCTGGTTCAAAGTGAGAAGGGTAATCCTCTGGAACGGATAAACAAAAATGCTGCAGGGATGTCCGAATCCGAAAAAAAGTTTTCCGCGATGCAGTCAGAAACAGAGCAGGCCAGTGCATTTCCGAATAATCAGGCAGAGACTGCAGCCCGGAACACTCCCCCTGAAAATCCAGAAGCCCTGATGAATATAATAAGGGCCACCATTGCCAGATATAATCTCGATAAGTATGCCGCAGTCGATCTCGATGCGGAATCCAATGTGCGAATCACCCTCGGCAGCGATCTTTTTTTTACCGCCGGGAAGGCTGATCTTGGCTCGAACTCGATGGTATCACTGCAGGAAATTGGTGAAACGATAAAAAATACACCTTTTATGATACAGGTGATCGGGTATACCGACAATCAACCGTCCACTTCCGAACGGTATCCCAGCAACTGGGAAATGTCTGCGGCAAGGGCAAGCTCGATCGCCCGTTTTCTTATAGAGGAAACGGAAATGAATCCCAATCAGTTTATGGTCATCGGCTACTCTTCATACCATCCGCTCTATCCCAACACCTCCCAGCAGAACAGGTCGGCAAACAGACGGATTGAGATCATCATCACGAAACAAAGGCCACAGCAAATAGCTGCCAATACATCTCATTAATATATGGTTATTTACAGAATGGATATAATGAAACAAAAAAATCTCATCGGCCTCATCCTCGCGGCCGGACTCTTTGTTATGGGATTTTTACTCAACGGCAATATCGGTGTCTATTTCAATTTCTCCGGTTTCATCGTCGTCATCAGCGGTACAACCGTGGCCACTCTGCTCAGTTTCAGAATGGATCAATTGAAAATAGCCTTTAAGGTCGTGACCGCAAGCTACCGGAAACCCGTCAAGACGGAGACAGAAATCATCAATATCCTCATCGATCTTTCCATAAAGTCACGCATGGAGGGTATCCTCTCGCTTCAGGACGAAGAGCAGGAAACGTCCATTCTCTTTCTGCGCAGGGCTCTCAGCTGCCTTGTCGATGGCTACAGGGCGGAACAGATTCGGGAAATTCTCAATACGGAGATGTACTTTTTCAAGCTGCGCCGCGAAGACCTGGAACGTGTTCTCCGAACAATAGGGGAGTCTCTTCCCGTTTTCGGCCTTATCGGCTCCATTATCGGCTGGGTAACCATGCTGGGAGGCGTGGGAAGCTCACTCATCATCCTGAAGGCCGTACCTATTGCCCTCACCGCAACTCTTTACGGGCTTATCTTCGCAAATTTCATCTTCCTGCCACTGGCGGCAAATCTCAAAGAGAGGACCAACAAGGAACTGCTCCTGCAAAAAATTATAATGGAAGGCGTGATAGCAATCGATTCCGAACTCAACCCGGTCATACTGACCACGAAACTTGAGTCGTTTCTCACCCCTTCAGAGCGAAATTCCGATATGGTCTCCTACGCCAAGATTAAAGAGCGTTTCCATATACAGTCCTCGGAAAAAGAATTGGAGACTGAGCGGGAAACTCAGGAGGGGTCCGATCGCAACGTCATTCGAATCGAACGATAGGTCTTTCGATACCCGGTTCAATCGTCATGGAATCCAGGAATCCCTATCTGCTGAATATGCTGAGCGTTTTTCCCTTCCTCGTAGGCAAGTAATTTTCCTTCCTGCTGCCAAAGCCGGAATGCCAGCGCATAGGACAGCACCCTGATGGGGTAATCACGGGGCAGTTGCTGAAGATACGGCTGAATGGTGACAAAGTTGGTCACCCCGTATTGTTTCATGATAAATTTCAACCCGCCATTCGCCGGGCCAATATTATACGCCAGCAGCCCAAGAAAGAGATCATCGTTCATTTGAGCAAGATAATATTTCAGGACCGCAGCGGCAACGAAGGCGTTCTGGCGAGGATCTTTCAAAGAAACCGTATTGACAGCCAGTCTTTTTCCAACGCTTTGAAGGATACCCTCAGGAACCAGCGTGATTTGAAACAGGCCAGAGCCGCCATCCTTGCTCTCTTCGGGGATAAATGAGGATTCCGCGGCGGCCAGGCCCTGCAGCAGATTTTCATCGATACCCGAAGCCTGGGCAGCCTCCTTGAGCGCAGGGGCGTATATCTGCGCGCGCTCAATCATTTTCTGCACCTGCGAGCGGTCATACCGGCGATAGGCGGCATAAACCTGATGGGCGAGGTTTTTCCGGCGGTCCTCCTGCCTCCCTCCGATTAAGGCGCGAAAATTTTCAAATCCCTGCCGGAACTGGTCCTGCTCTTTGTACAATCCGATGGTAAGCGCAATACAGACAGAAAGGACTGCAGGCAGCAGGAGAGAATGACTGAGCAGCCATTTCCTGACTCTCCACCAGACAAGGAGAAAAAACGCGGCGAGCACTATCAGCCCTACCACTAAAATCGCAAAGGGCAGCAGATTTTCAAAAAAACCGGTTCCTGAAAACCAGCTCGCGGAGTATCCCAATACCTCTATGGTACAGGCAATCAAGACAAGAACAATGCCTAGAATCTCAAGCGACACCGGCAAAATACGTCCTTGAGGGAACCGGGACGGCTTTCCTGCGGGCTTTCCAGGGGGCTTTCCTGCGGTTTTCCCTTTGGCTTTTCTCTTTCCCCCCGGCTTCTTCTTTATTTTTGGCCGGGAAACGGGTGTCTTTGGGGCTGTTTCGGGGAGAACGGCACTTTTCTGCACTGGTTTTTTCGTTGACACTCTCTTCCTTATTGTTTCACCTCTGCAGGACATTGCAGGATCAAGACTGTGAAAAAATATTTTTGACCCACTTCCCTCTCTCCTGCTCCTGGGGGCTTTCTCTACAAACCGTCATTTCCTAAGGATAATACTTTCCCACTGGAAGAGTTGCAATCTTCCGGAAGAAGATTCCAACGAAAGCATCCACTGACGAAATATAATCCTTTTTCTGGACATAAACGATAGCAGGCTGTATTTCTGATTAATTTTAAAATAATATACTATTTGCATAAACCATTTCAGCTCTGTATGGTGGACATATCCCTTCTGTTATTCGCAAAATATGCAGACTGGCCGGGGCATCAAATCGGCAGTCCATACCACAGGCAACATCCCCATCAGCCGACTATGGCAAGGGGATTTTATCACGAGGAGGATACAACTATGAAAGAGCAAGACATCGCCATCCTGCCCTGCATTCCTGAAAAACTGGACAGCACAAAACGATATCTTTTTTACCTGCACGGTCTTATCGTGGAGGAGGCAGGTATACGTCCAGAGAGCGAAGAACACGGCACGTACGAATACGAACTCATTCTGCAGGAACTGGCCCGTTCCGGATTCATTGTGATCAGTGAGGCCCGCAAAAAAGGGACGGAGATTAAACCGTATGCAGAAAAAATCGCAACGCAGATAAAAAAGCTTCTTACCAGCTCGGTCCCGCCCGGCAATATCATCGTGGTGGGCGCATCCAAGGGAGGCGTCATCAGCGCTTACGCCTCCTGCATGCTCCAGGAAAAAGATATCTATTACATTTATCTGGCGGGACTATTTGAAAAATGTCTCCAGGATCCCGCGCTCAAACTCTCCGGCAAGGTTTTGTCAATCCATGATCAAGCCGATACATTGTCGATAACGCCATCCCTGTACTTCAAACGCTCGGAGGGCCTGGGGAAGTTTAAGGAAATCCTTCTCAATCTGGGAATTGGTCACGGCCTGATTTATCGGCCCTACAGGGAATGGCTGGATCCGCTTCTCGACTGGGTGAAGCCTGGCTGAACATCCGGCCGGTCCTTCTCTCAGAAATCCAGGCTCCCGTCTGCGCGCTCTTCCACCCCTACGACAACAATTCCAGCCTTATCGGCCGACTGCACCACCTGTTGACGATCAAAGAGCAGGGACTGACCAGCCTCCACGGCCAGCACAGCGCCATTGACTGTCTTCAGGCTTTCAATGGTGGTAAGCCCTGTTGCCGGCAGATCAAACCTGAAATCCTGACCCGGCTTTTTCACTTTAATCACAACAGCCTTTTCCTTTACCAGCCCGCCTCCTCTGAGGATGGCGGCGTCGGTCCCTTCCAGGGCTTCGACTGCCGCAACCGAGAGATTTCTGACCACCACACATTGACCGATATCCAGACTGCCGATAGCCCGGGCATGTCTCCAGCCGAAGGCAATATCCTCTCGTTGGCCTTTACTCGGCTTCTTCCGGGTCAAAATCCCCTTGGGAAAGAGAAGATGCCGGAGATAGAGGGTGGATTCAAGCACTTTTATCCCTTCATGCTCAAGGGCTCCTGCTACAGCACGCAGGATGGCATCATCCTGCTTGGTATCGATGCTGTTCCAGAGGGCAATGCATTTCAAATCGGGCAGGACATCACGAAAGATCCGGGTCTTGGTGATTGCACCGAGAAAAACCGTCTCTCCCACCGCCTGGTCCTTGAAGAATTTGATCATCTTCCCCAACTGCCCGAGCTTTACCCAGCATACAGCATCGGCTGCATCGGCAACGGCTTCAGATGTTTCATTCTTGTGAGCGATGACAATAACTTTCCGGCCGGCATCTCTTGCAGCTTCAATGAAGAGCAGTGGAAACTGGCCTCCCCCGGCAATAATACCGATATTCCGCGGATCTATTTCCATGAAGCCATCAATCCTCTACGGTCCTTCTCCAAACGCCGCGCTTGGACTCTTCGAAAAATTTCACCATGCATTCAACTTCCGGACTGTCGGGCATTTCCTGCCTTGCCTGTTCCAGAGCATCCTTGATAAGAAGGTTGGGCGAACGGAAAATTATGCGGAAGGCATTCTCAAGATTGCCGATGGTCTCCCGGCTGAAGCCATTCCGTTTCAGACCGATCTTATTGATGCCGGAAATTCTGGTGCGGTTCCTTGTTCCGGCAATGATGACATAGGGCGGAACATCAAGCCCGATCCCGGAGACGCCGCCAATGTACGAGAAACAGCCGATCCGGCAAAACTGGTGAACCGCGACAAGCCCTCCGATGGATGCGTGGCTGCCCACATCCACATGCCCGGCAAGAGTCGCTACATTGGCCATGATCACATGATCGCCAATCTGGCAGTCATGGGCAATATGAATATAGGCCATCAAAAGATTGTTATTGCCGATAACTGTTTTCCCATGCTCCCCGGGGGTGCCGCGGTGAATGGATGCGTACTCCCGGATCTGGTTGTCATTGCCGATAATGAGCTCGGTCGGTTCCCCCTTGTAGCTTAAATCCTGAGGAGCCCCGCCAACGGTGGCGAACGAGCCGACAAGATTTCTCTCACCAATGGTCGTCGGCCCTGAAATAACTGCATGGGGCATGATCCTGGAATGGGCGCCAATGCGGACGCCCGCCTCAATTACTGCATACGGACCAACTTCAACCGTTGAATCCAGTTCAGCTTTTTTATCAATAACTGCTGTCGGATGAATAAGCATAGTATAGAGAGTCGTTGTTTTCTCAAGGTATAAGTTTATGAATCAGAGCCCTTTCAGCCCTGGCAACTTTCGACAGATTCCCGATCAGAACCGGCGAAGAAATTGCTGCCCTTCCGGCGCGTCCAGAATCAGACCGAATCTGTCTGATTACCGGCAATCAGCGACAAGCGCAAGATTTAAATACCTGCGGAAGATGATTGCCCCTCCCGTCACACTGTGCGTACTTCTCACACAGTTCATGACCGCTTCGTTTAACCAAAGGAGGCCATCAATTCTGCTGCCGCTACCAGTTTCCCATCGACATGCGCCTCGGCATGCATAACGAAGATGCCGCGTTTATATCTGATCATCTCCAGGTGAAAGAGCAGCTGATCACCCGGCACCACCGTTTTCCTGAATCTCGCTTTATCGATCCCGGCAAAATAGAGGAGCTTTGTTCCGATGTTCTCTGGAACGGAATAAAACGCCATGATGCCGCCCGTCTGCGCCATACCCTCAAGGATCAGCACACCAGGCATAACCGGGCGTCCGGGGAAATGCCCCTGAAAAAATGGTTCGTTGATTGTTACATTTTTTAAACCCGTCACGCTCTTATCAGGGATTACTGACAGGATTTTATCTACCATTACAAATGGATATCTATGGGGAAGCAAACGCAGGATCTCCAGGATATCTATATTTTCAGGAATCACAACCTCAGTCATATTTTTATCTCCTCAAACTCCATTCATTTCTTTTTATCGTCTTTCAGGCTCTCTACATCCTTTATTAACTGCTTTACATCCTTGGCCAATTCCGGAAGTCTCGCAAAGACAGCCGTCGCCTTGGCCCACTGTTTGACCGGCAAGGCGGGACGGCCGCCTACCAGGGATCCCTTCGGTAAGCTCTGGTGCACGCCGCCGCAGGATGCCACCATAACCCCATCATCCAGATGAATATGCCCGTTGATTGCGACCTTTCCTCCAAGGACCACATTGCGTCCGCAACTGGCAGAACCCGCAATGCCGACCTGGGACACAAGCAGCGAATTCTCACCGATAATGACGTTATGGGCGATCTGGACCAGATTGTCGATCTTGACTCCCGATTTAATCCAGGTAACTCCGAAGGTTGCCCGATCGATGCAGGTATTTGCCCCTATCTCCACATCATCATCAATCCGGACAATGCCCACCTGCGGTCTCTTGACATGACACCCTTTCTCATCGACCGCATACCCGTACCCATCGGCGCCGATTACGGCTCCGGGATGGATGGTGACCCGGCATCCGAGCCGGCACCCCTTTTCAACGGTCACATTGGCTTTCAAGGTGGTATCGTCACCGATCGCCACATCATCCCCGACAACGGTACCAGCCCCGATGGTGACCCGCTCCCCGAGCCTGACCCGATCGCCAAGAACGGCACAGGGGGCGATGCTCACCTGCTCAGGGATCGTACAGCCTTCGCCGATACAGGCTCGAGGGTGAATTCCCTGCGCCCGGAAAGGTTCATCAAGAAGGAAGTTATGAATCTTCGCCGAGGCAAGATACGGATCCCGCACCCTGATCAATGGCTTATCCGCCGCTTCAATGGACATCGGCACAATGACAGCCGAAGCCTGAGTCGATTTCAGAGCATCTGTCCTGTTCGCCTTGACCAGGAAGGCGATTTCGCCTTCTCCTGCAGTCTCGATGGAACCGAGTCCACGAATCAGGGTATCTCCATCTCCTGCAATTTCTCCGTTAACGAGTTGCGCCAGGCTTCTCAGATCTCTTTTTTTTTCTACCATATTTTTTCCACATCAAAAATGCAATGGATTGCCGCAGACGGCCCGATCATGAACGATACAGGAAATAGCGTTCACGTATTTCAGCAAATTCCGATAATTCTTTTTTCCATTCCTCTTCCATGTCAAGGAGGGGAATCCCTTCTTCGAGCTGCATGCGGACCCTGGTTGAGCCCAGAATCAGATCCATGGGCAACCGCACGTATTCATATTCGTAGGGCGGCTCCTTGTAGCGGAACATTTCCGGATACAGCCGCAGAACTGCCTGCAGCAGTGCCAGAGTCGTTCTATAGGGAAGAAAAGTCCCGGCATCCGTTACATGGATCTGAAATCCCGTACAGCAAGCGCCAGCCCATTTGCCGGATGTCGGCTCAAAGAGGAGAGGTCTGAGGCAGCATCCCGGCAAGGGAACGGCGCGCAGGATCTCGATGATCGGTCCGTGTTCCCAGTAAGGTGCCCCGACAAGCTCAAACGGGAGCGTCGTGCCTCTCCCTTCGGAAACATTGGTCCCCTCCCAGATGACTTGGCCAGGATAGACCAGAGCAGTTTCAGGAGTTGGCATATTGGGTGAAGGAAAGACCCAGGGAAGTCCTGTGTCCCTGAACAGCATGGACCGTTTCCAGCCCTGCATGGCAACAACCTCTAAATCGGCCCCGAGATGGCATTCGGAATTGATAAATTGCGCCAGCTCACCGAAAGTCAGCCCATGCCGCATAGGCAAGGGGTAGAGCCCGACAAAGGATGTGCAATCGTCCCGAAGGATATTGCCTTCGATATGCTGCCCCCCCACGGGATTAGGGCGGTCGAGGACAATCACCTTCTTTTTCCATCGGGCGGCCGCCTCAAGGCAGTACGCCATGGTATACAGGAATGTGTACACGCGAGTGCCGACGTCGACCAGATCAATGAGCAGAACATCCAGGAGATCGAACATTTCCTGAGCCGGTCTGCGGCTTTCACCGTAAAGACTGAAAACGGGAAGCCCTGTTGACGGATCAGTACGATTCCCGGATTCGACCATATTATCCTGCTTTTCTGAAAAAAAGCCATGCTGCGGAGAAAACAGGCAGGTCAATCCGTTTCCGAGCTGCTCCTTGAGACAATCCTTGCTGGGCCTGTATCGCGCATCCGTCGAAGCCTGATTGGACAGCAATCCGACTCTTTTCCCGGCAAGAGCGCCGGGAGCTTTTTCAAGAAAACATTGCAGTCCTGTTTGTATCATACAATTCAAATCGTATACGGCCAATACCCTGAATGGCCTGTTATCCGTACAAAAGAGGTGATACGTTCTTCTGCAGGAAGATGCAGCACCTGCTGTGCTGCCATTACCATGAATCCGGAACAGTATTCCATGACGACTGTACTGGCAAAGTAGTCCATTCATAAGGAAATAACAACCATGACAAAAGAATTTACTGAAATAGACAGGAATTTTTCCTCACAAACAAAGCAAAGAACAAAGACGAAGCAAGCCTGAAAAACATCCCCTCGCGCACAGACAATCACCTCACCCTGCACATTTATCGCCTGACCGTGGAATGGGTAAAGATGGATGGATGCGGTTTTTATGCATTCCCCTTTGTCTTGCCGGATGAAATGTGTATAGTAATTGATAAGAGTAGCTATTATTGCGTTAAATTTTCTACTGTCACGCGAGGAGGAACCTCATGTCACACCCCTCGTCCGCCGGAGACGGCAGGACAGCAAAAGAAATTTTTGATGAAATTGAAGCCGCCATCAGGCAGGGAAATATCGTCAAGAGTGAAACGTTGCGGGATGTCCTGCTTGCGGCCCATCCCATGGCATTGATGGAAATCATCAGATCGGCGGAACTGATTGAAGAATTCAAGACGACGCAGATCGATAAAGACCATCTCGCGATCTGGGACAAACTCTATGGGCAACTCAGCCCGGAGGAAAAGAACTGCCTGTACTACAGCCTGACTCATGTGGTGATTCCTGCAGGAAAGGTCATCCTGGCCCAGGGGGCATTCAACACCAGACTCTTCTTTATCGATAGCGGAAAGGTCATGATCTATCTCCCGAAAGGAGAGAGGCAGGCCGTCATCGCCGAACTTGGGCGCGGCGACATCCTGGGAGAGTACACCTTCACCACAATTTCCCTTTGCTCTGCTACGGCAGTCAGCCACTCGGAGGTCAGCTTGCGGTATCTGGCCAGCGCCGCCGCCGATGGCTGGGAGCAGAATAACCCCGGACTCTACAGTAAACTCATTGATTTCTGTATCCAAAACGGACGGGTTGATACAATCATCCGGAGAAAACAACTGGAAAAAAGAGCTCATGAGCGATATGCCGCCAACGGTCAGGTCGCAGCCACCCTGCTCACCCAGGAGGGAAAAAAGAGCGAGACCAATTTTCGCGGAGTTCTCACGGATCTCTCCGTTGCCGGCACCTGCTTTATGATCAAAGTGTCAAAAAAGGCAACAGCCCGCGCCCTTCTGGCCCGGCATGTATTTCTGTCATTTTCTTTTTCACGCGGCGGCAGTGCGCTGAATTTCACGGCAGTGGGCAAGATAACCGGAGTCTCTTTCCACTTGTACAACGACTACAGCGTCCACGTTTGCTTTGTCAAACAGCTCCAGAAGGAACAGGTCTTGAAGGCAGTCTTTGAAAATAAATAGCCGCCCTCGGAGTCCGTCTGTTTTTACGAGAAATACCTGTTTATACAATCACCTTATTTTGATAAGGATCAGAGAATTGAAGACACCGCATCGTCGCCATTTTATATCAATATTCTTAAAGAAAAAGCATTGTCAAGACTACCCCTTCCAGCCTTGACAGGCAGTTGATTGAGGCAACTGAACCGTTGAAGATACTCCACCTTATCAGTCAGCACCCGGAAAGCACAGGCAGCGGCTTTTACGTACAGAACATCATCAGCCAGGCGGCGGCTGCCGGTCATCAAAATTTTCTCATCGCCGGCATTACCGGCAGTCAAATACCCCATATTCCCGGTATTGATCGTGACTGCTGCCGCTTTGTCAGATTTGAAAACGGCGATCTGAATTTCACCATTCCGGGCATGAGTAATGTCATGCCCTACTCCAGCTCCCGCTTTGACGCTCTGAACGCCAGACAACTGACTGCCTATGAGAGGGTCTTCGCTGAGACGATCCGCCAAGCGGCCCAGGACTTTTCGCCCGATATCCTGCATACACACCATCTCTGGCTGGCAAGCTCAGTTGCCCGGACTGTCCTGCCGGATCTTCCCATGGTGACCTCCTGCCACTCCACCGACCTGCGCCAGTTTGTGCAGTGCCCGCATCTTCGAGAAAGAGTCCGGCCTTCCTGTCTGAAGATCGACCGGGTTTTAGCCCTTAGTCGCGATCAATCTAAAAAGATACAAGAAATTCACGGAATAACAGCTGCGCGTATAGATATTGTCGGCGGTGGATATGATCAAGAGCTCTTTATCCCCAGTGTAAAGGCTCAAGCGCCGCCAATCCGCCTGCTGTATGCCGGAAAGCTGAGCCTGGCCAAGGGGGTTGACTGGCTGCTCCAGACCTTTGCCGGCCTGCACGACCCTCGACTGCATCTGCACATTGCCGGTTCCGGCTCCGGCGAGGAGGCACGGCAATGTCTGAATCTGGCCGAAAAAGAGGGCAGCCGGGTTACCGTCCACGGCGGAATAAACCAGCAGGAACTGGCCCGGCTGATGGGCAGCTGCCATATCTTCGTGCTGCCCTCATTTTATGAAGGACTGCCGCTGGTCCTTCTTGAGGCCGTAGCCTCCGGATGCCGCATTATCGCCACCGATCTGCCAGGTTGCCAGGAGTTATTAGCGGGAGCAGGCCCGGATCTGGCCGCCTTTGTCAACTTGCCTGTCCTGTCAACCATCGATCGGCCCGACCCTAAGGATTTGGGTATCTTGCAGACACATCTTGCGGCAGCCGTCACCGGCATGGCCGATCGTGTACGCATCGCGCCCTCTCCCCCGCTGGCGGAAGCATCCCGAATCACCTCGGTGTCCAGCTGGCGAGCAGTTTTTGAAAGAATTCTCGTATCCTACGAGAAAGCGATGGCCGGTTGAGGACTTCCGTGCAGCCGGATGGCCACGGCAGCTATATCATCGTGCTGCTTAAAGCGGGGATATTTCCGGCACGCCGGATCTTCCTGCTGCAACCGGCGAACATGATTATGAACAGCCTGCAGACCGCCTGCCTGATACAGGTCAACCAGGCAGCGCCAGTCGTTGCAGGCAAGGGGATTTTCCCGGGGCAAAAAGAGTCCGTCCGTGAACAGCAGGATATCGCTTACCCCCGCCAGTTCATGGTAGCCGTGCCGAAGAAAGCCTGCCGCCTCCGGCTCCCCGTTCAGAACCCCGTAGCTGACATTCATCTGCAGCCGCACCCGGAATATCTGATCGGCAAGAACATCGTGGATGGTAGCGGCCTGTGTCGTCGGCAATTTCTTCCACAGGTGCAGGGTTTTCCGATCGATATCGATTTCAGGGGTGAGTATACGGAAGGCGCCGTTGTCCTGAATGACCAGAATCAGAGCGTCGCCGGTCTGACAGTATTCGAAACGATCGGCAGCCAGGCGGATGACCGCAAGGCTTGTCGACCACAGCCGGTGCCGCTCGGTCATGGAGACATTCTCGGCGAGCAAAGTGTCGCGGATGCGGCTGTTGGCCCTGATGGCCAGGCGCTCCAGACCGGCCTGTTCTTCCTGGAAGGTCTGAGCGGCGATTTGAGCGGCGAGCAATCCACCGGTCAGGCCGCCTGAGAATTTTCGCTTGTCAAGACTTGTTGCACCGTCGAAGACACCGAACAGGTCATCGGCCTGAAGAAGCACATCCTCATTGAGCGCACCGCTGCCTTTTTCCAGAAGCGTTTCCACGACATGGTCAGGAAGGGCCGGATCAGGACAGGGGAGAGTAAAGTGTTCGGGTGAAAGATACATAATCCTCTTCTCTTATCAGAAAATTTATTGAAGCAATATAATAGGAATTATCGATATTGCAAATTTATTATCCCTATTATTGATCGGGCCGTGGATAGAATATTTTTATACAGGCAAGATCCTCATTGCTATACGGAGCTGCAATGACTGAAATTCTGCTCAATCCCGGACACGATGCGTGGGATGACTATGCTGTAAAAAACAGCTCGGCAACTTTTTCCCATCGCTTCGACTGGGGGGAAAGCCTTGCTGCCGTCTACCGGATCCCGATTTTCCGGGTGGCAGCCAAACGCCGGTCCGGGGATACATCACTTGCTGGCATTATTCCTTTAATGCTTTTTGCCGCGCCTTCCCGGGACCTCCGGCTTGTCTCCCTGCCCTATACCGATGCCGCCGGCATTGCCGCCGACGATACGGAAACCGGAACAAGACTCCTCACCGCAGCCCTTGATCTGGCGATTGAACTTGGCGCGGTTCATGTTGAACTGCGCCAGGCCGGAAGTCCGGCTTTTCAAGTCCCGGCCATAGATTCCCCTGGTCTCTGGAATCATACTCCCCATAGCTTCAAGACCGGTCTGCGCCGCCCGTTGCCCGAATCGTCTGCCGCGCTCTGGTCTTTGCTTCCCGCCAAGGTCCGCAATCAGGTACGAAAAGCCCGCGCCTGCGGGTGCACGGTCGCCATCGGCGGGCCGGAATGGGTTGATGATTTCTATGCGGTATTTTCGGAAAACATGCGGGATCTCGGCTCGCCGGTCCATGAACCGGAACTTTTTAGAACGGTGCTTGATATGCATACGCTCGGCCCACGGGTAGTCGTGGTATTTCTTGCAACAAAACCCGTTGCCGCTGCCATTGTCTTTACCCACAATGCCACCCTTTATAATCCGTGGGCCTCTTCCCTGCGCCGTTGCCGCCCATCCTGTCCGAATATGCTTCTCTACTGGGCCATGCTTGAGCTTGCTGTGGAATACGGCTGCCGCTGGTTTGATTTTGGCCGCTCTTCCCCGGATGCGGCGGCCTGTCGCTTCAAGTGCCAATGGGGAGCGGCAATGCAGCCGCTTACCTGGCATGTCTTCTCCCGGCAACCGCACAGGTGGGATCCTCATTCGGAATCGCTGGTCGATGAGAACTGGAAGACCCTGGATCTTTCGACCTCCCGTCAAAACGGCCCTGCCCGCAGGCGCTGGATCAGCCTTTGAGAGGCAGCATCATGCACGCAGCTATAAATAATCTTGTTGTTTCCCTGCCCATGCCGATCTTTCTCGTCGTCGAAGATGTCGGCTGGTGGCAGGGAACGGACGGCTCGGCAAACAATGAACCGTACCGTAACGGCTTCTCCAGACGCCATTGCCTGGATGATTACCGTGCCCTGGCACGATTGGCCAAGCGGCTGAAGATGCGCATTGCCTTAGGGATGGTCATAGGTGAATGGGATCGCGGCAACCTGCTCAAAGATGTTGCCGGTGCCACCTGGATGGGCAAGTCCTGGAATAACAGGATCAATCAGGGACCTTGGCTGGACGAAGCCGCGCAATACCTGCGTGAACATCAGGACTGGCTGGAGATCGCCTGCCACGGCCTCTGTCATGAATTCTGGCAGGCTGGCAGGATGGAACGCTCCGAGTTCCATGACCGGAGTGGCCGGATGCGGCCAAGCGATGATATCAGAAGGCATCTCGATGCCTTTGCGCATCTCCTTGCGGAACATACCCTTCCCGGCTTTCCACGGCTTTTTCTGCCACCGGCCTTGCATCATAGTTTCGGCAACGGGCCGGATTCCATACAGGCGATTCTCCATGATTACGGCATCAGGTATGTGGTCACTGTTTTCTCACGGGCTTGCAGGTATTCCAAACCCCTCCATGAAAAAATCACCTGGGAATGCGGTGTCGGACTTCTGGAGCGCGGTCTTGCCCCGGTGCCCTGGCACCAGGCGGCCGCTCCTCCCGTCTGGGATTTCCAGAATCCCATCCTGCCCCTGCACTGGGGCAATCTCCTTCACCATGATCCCGGAAAGAATATTGAAATCGTTGATGCCTGGGCGGAGATGCTTGAAAATAAGGCCAAGACCATGGAATACCTGCTGGCTGAAGACTTTGCTTCCTGCTGGAACCAGGCTGCAGCGTATCATCTGGTAAAAATGGCTGCCGATGGCCAGAAAATTGCTCTTGACCTTGGTATGCTCAAGAAGGTTCCTGGATTCGAGGGCTTGATCATTCTCAAGATCCAGTGTTCCCCGAATCTCAAGTGGCAATGTCGAGGCGGGCAGGTTGTCCGTCGTCTATTCGATTCTGAAGGAATTCAGACAATTACGATTAAACCCTTGCCAAGGCAGCCTTCAATTGAATTTTCCACTGACCTTTCCTTTGGACAATAAGAGGTGTTTTCCACGATTCGTTCTGTGTAGGATTGTGATTTCAGGTGACTATTCGCGACATGCCGCAGAGTGCAGAGGAGATGGTGAATCCGGCAATGGAAATAAGAAATACTTTTTCCGGTCAAATCGCGTAGCCAGCCATCCGGTCAACGGAATTGTGACCGCCGCCGCCACAATTGAAGATGTGAGCACCCGCATTATCCTGTCAGGTTTTGAATTACATGACAAAAAATTGCAAAAATGAACGATTTAAAGAAGAAACCCTTTAGTGTATTATTGGGGCTCTATCGATTATTTTTGACGTGGCAATGAAATTTGCCAGTCCCTTGAGTCCCTCAATCAGCTGTAGAAATTCTTCTGTCTCTGCGCTGCGGGAATCGTTCAACGGCTTCTGTGTTGAAGACTGACAAGATTCTTCCAACATTGCTGGTTTGAGTGGTTCGAAGTTTGTTTTATTCATGAGGGTTTCCTCCTTCTGCTTGCCGGCTAGAGAACATTGGGGCATAAAAACAAACAGAGGTTGCACGTAAGATCGGCAGATATTAGCTCAACCAACCGGATCTCCTCTTAAATATAACCATGCAAAAATCCTTGTCATCCACGGAAATAGCCACCAGATACAACATGCCGGTTTTTTGTGCCTTCATTGTCGCCGGTCTCGCAGGTAACTATTTCAGTTTCCCGTTGTTTATGAACATTGATTTTCTTTTTGGCAGTATTTTCGCAATGCTGGCACTGCAATTTTTGAGTCTTGGTCTCGGTATTGTATCGGCTGGCATTATTGCGAGTTCTACCTATTTTCTTTGGAATCATCCGTACTCCATAATCATTTTGACAGCTGAGCTCGGAGTGGTCGGCTGGCAAATGAAACACGGTAAAAGTGGGCTGGTGCTGGCTGACACCCTTTATTGGCTCATAATTGGAATGCCCCTCGTGTACTTTTTCTACCACTTTGTTATGCACGTTCCGCAAGCTATGACCAATATTGTCATGATCAAGCAGTGCGTAAACGGTATTTTCAATGCTCTGATAGCCCGTCTAATTTTTATCTTTTGTTCGCTTCGGTCGCGCTCATCGCTGATATCTTCCAAAGAAATTCTGTCCAACCTGCTTGCATTCTTTGTCTTTTGTCCGTCACTTATCATTTTGGCAATTGGAGGCAGAAGTGACTTTACCGAAACCGACAAGCGTATCCAGAACGCCTTGATGCAAGGGAACCAGAGGATGAATGAATATCTTAAGGCCTGGGCGAAAAAAAAAGAAACTGCTATTACTACGCTATCTGATTTAGCAGCATCAAAATCACCCGACCAGATGCAGGCTTATCTTGAACTTTCAACCAGATCTGACCCTGATTTCCTGCGTATCGGACAACTGAATAAAGACTCTGTTACTACAGCCTATTACCCTCTGCATGATGAATTTGGAAAGGAAAATATCGGGAAAAATTTTGCTGACCGCCCTTTTATACAGATACTCAAACAAACGCGTAAACCTATGCTCTCGGAAATTGTTATGGGGCGAATAGGTAAGCCAGAACCCATTGTTGAGATGCTTGCACCGATACTCATACTAGGTGAATATGCGGGGTTTACAGCGGGCATTATAAGCTTGGAGCATATACGAGATTACCTTGACAAACGGATGGGCGAAGATGCCATGCTCTATATATTAGTCGATAAAAACGGCAATATTATCATGACAAACCACACCGATCAAAAGATAATGACCCCATTTAAACGCAGCAACGGAACAATAGATCATTTAGTTTCAGGAATAGATCAATGGTTTCCCCTGCAGCCAGCCAATATCTCACTTGTTGAACGCTGGAAAGACTCGTTCTACTTGACAGAAAGCACCATCGGAAACCTGCAGGAATGGAAACTGATTATTGAGCAACCCGTTGCTCCTTTCTATAAAACCCTCTATGCCAAATACACAGGCAACTTGTCTCTTTTGTTTATTATTTTGACAGGTGCCTTAGCCTTGGCGGAACTCTTAAGCCGCCGCTCTATTATGACGCTCCGGCAACTCAGCCTGATTACCCATGATCTGCCGTCAAAACTTGCCATTAATGAAAAGGATATCATCTGGCCAGGCAGCGGTATTGAGGAAATCAATTATCTCATAGGCAATTTCAAGGAGATGGCAAATTCATTAACTGCCCGGTTCAATGATATCCGGCAGATTAACGAATCGCTGGAAATTCGTGTAGAAAAAAGGACGGAGGAATTACGTGAAAATGAAGAAAAATACCGAATTCTTTTTCAAAATGAGCTGTATGCGATCTGTATTTTCGACATTGAAACTTTGCGATTTCTCGATGTAAACGATGCCCACGTCAAACTATATGGCTACGACAGGGAAGAACTCATGGGAGGGATGAGAGCACTTGATCTTTCTGCGCAATATGAAGACTCGGAAAGCTCAATACTGCAAATAATAGCCAACGGTGCCGCTCATGTTCCCTTAAGACTGCATAAAAGAAAAGACGGATCAATGTTTCCCGTTGAAATTGTCGCAGGTCCGTATACCTTGCAAGGGAAAAAAGTGATTTTTGCCTTAACGCGGGACAATAGTGAAATTAAACAGGCGGAAATAGAATTGCAAGAGAATGAAGAACGATTCCGGAAGCTTTTTGAGGATAATATAATGGCCAAACTGATAATTGATCCGGATTCAGGAAAAATTATCGAAGCCAATAGTGCTGCTTCCAAATTTTACGGCTGGTCAATTGAGAAACTCACGCAAATGTTCATTTGGGATATCAACACACTGCCGGTGATAGAGGTTAAAAAAGCAATAGCAGAAGCGAGATCATCAGGGACTATGAAGTGGACACTCAAGCACCTCCGGTCTGATGGTTCACTACGAGATGTCGAGGTCTCCAGCAGTCGAATCCAGATTAAAGGAAGAGCCTTGCTTTATTCCATTATCAATGACGTCACTGATCAAAAGTCAGCCGAGGAAGCGCTGAAAAATTCCAATAATGTATTAGAGCAACGTGTCACAGAACGTACCTCCGAACTTGAGAAATCAAATGCTACACTTTCGATGATGCTTGACTATGCACGCAAGGCTGAGGCAGATATCCAGGAGCGCGTCGTGGCAAATTTACGGACAAATATTTTTTCTCTCCTGGATTCACTAAAAAAAGAGAAACTGCCGGCCAGCGCCCGAGAAATTGTGGAACTCCTTCAAGTAACAACTCAAAACCTTGCTCACCCATTGGCCCGGAATCTCGAATCAAACTTGTTGCAGCTGACAGCACGAGAAATTCACTTAGCGAATTTAATTCGCCTTGGTAAGTCTACCAAGGATTTGATCGAACTCCTCAATGTTTCCCCTAAGACCATAGAATCTCACCGCAATAATCTCCGTAAAAAGCTTGGTATTCGAGGTAAAAAGATCAATCTCAGGACGTACCTTGATTCTGAATTTAACAAATAATTCACAATCATAGCCCTTCATTTGGTAGTGTCAACTTTTTTGTGTGAAATTATCCCAGGCCATTTTCTTCAAGAAAGGCAAATTCTTCCGGACTGTTCCCAGAGGGTTTGACCGCCAGTGTAATTCCATCTTCAGTGAGACAAAAGCCAG
>Ga0214250_1000092_pt1 | contig 38420 bp, 35 predicted proteins | sample TroBogypolimnion_35_FD_153088 | JGI IMG/M metagenome (GOLD analysis project Ga0214250, IMG submission 153088) | Freshwater microbial communities from Trout Bog Lake, WI - 29JUN2009 hypolimnion | ecosystem: Environmental > Aquatic > Freshwater > Lake > Hypolimnion/Profundal zone | place: Trout...
CCCGCGCCTTCCTCGCCGTTTATCACGCCGAGAAAGTTACTCTACAACCATTCTTCCCTGCTGTCAATATCTTTCTTTTCCCGCCGCCTCTCAAAATCACTCGATCAAAGGCTCGACTCCTCTTAAGACTCGACTCCCTTCACTCCGTGACTCAAGGACCGCGGCAAACTACTCCATACCTCCTTAACTGTCAACGGGAAATTGCCGTTGGTTGCATTATCTTTCGGGCTCATCTTGGTGAAACGGCTCTGCTGCTGTTCTGCAGAGCCTGCTAACTCTTTGTGCTAAGGGGTGTATTTCAGGAAGGGGAGAGAGGGCGAATGTTCATCCTTTCTGGGTCCATTTTTGTAGGGTTTCAATAATCTTACTGGCCTGCTCAAGGCTTGAGATATTGAACTTCGATTTCGGTATATATTCACCTTGCCGCTTTTGATACCGGCGGATAGAAAACATATCCTTGCTGTATTCTTCCTTCGCCTTATCCCAGTTCTGATACCGGAATAGAATTGTTGTCCAGGCACCTTTGGAAAGGACTTCCTTGTCGAGTTCTTTCACTATAAGAACTCCGTCTTCTTCGTAATTTAACGATATTTCTTCAATATTAGTTGTCATTTTATCTATGTGTGAATTTTAAAATACATCTCTATCCGGTTCAACGCCGGATGGAGAATTTGAACATGCGAACCATAGTATCAGAAGAATCAGTTAAAGGGTACCATGAAAAATTAGAATTTTCGTTTGAGATCAAGGCATGCGAAAAATTTTACCGCAGGTATATACAGGATATCGGAGTCTCCGCTTACCTCCGAGGATAAAATTTTGAGCATAACGCCGAGATCAGGCGAAAAGGCAATTTTTCAAGGTGACCTAAAGTGAAACTGCAATACAGGGGGAATTCGGTTTCAATTGTCCTTAAAGGGGTATTTAACCTTTGGAGAAAATGAGGTTTCCTTCTCCAACGTCAATTTTAATCAGGTCTCCTGCGGAAAAATGTCCTTTCAGGAGCTCTATCGAAAGAGGATCCTCAAGATACCGTTGAATGGCTCTTTTGAGAGGGCGTGCACCAAATTGTGGATTATATCCGGAATTTACCAGGAAAGCTTTTGCTTCCTGACTGATTTGGATCTTGAATTTTTTTTCAGCAATTCTTTTTATCACCCTCTGGAGCTGAATGTCAATAATGTCCAGCATGTTCTCTTTAGACAGGCTGCCGAAGATGATGGTTTCATCGATCCGGTTTAAAAATTCAGGTTTGAATTTCTGGCGCAGTATGTCGGCAATCTGGTGGCTGATGTCTTGGGGCGATTCATTTTCTATCCTGTAAATGAGATCGCTGCCGAGGTTGGAAGTTAAAATCAGGATGGTATTTTTGAAATCGACCGTCCTGCCTTTGCCATCGGTCATTCGACCGTCATCAAGGACCTGCAGCAACACATTAAATACATCAGCGTGCGCCTTTTCTATCTCATCCAGGAGAATAACTGAATAGGGCCGCCTGCGGACAGCCTCTGTAAGATAGCCTCCCTCTTCGTAACCCACGTAGCCCGGGGGAGCACCGATCAGGCGAGCGACAGAATGTTTTTCCATGAACTCAGACATATCGATCCTGATCATGGCATGCTCGCTGTCGAAGAGAAAATCGGCAAGTGTTCTGGCCAGCTCTGTTTTCCCCACTCCGGTTGGACCCAGAAAAATAAAGGAGCCTATCGGCCGATCGGGGTCCTGCAGACCAGCCCGCGCCCTGCGCACCGAGTTGGCAATAGCGCGGATGGCCGCATCCTGACCGATAACCCGCCTGCCCAGAATTTCTTCGGCATGAATAAGCTTTTCCACTTCTCCTTCAAGGAGCCTGTCAACGGGAATTCCAGTCCACTTAGCTACGACGGAAGCGATATCCTCTGGAGTTACCTCTTCTTTGAGCATTTTATGTGTTGCCTGAATTTCCTGGAGCCGGACACTTTTCTGAGCCCGGTCTTTTTCCAGCTGGACGATCCGGCCATAGCGTATTTCTGCCACCTTGCTGAATTCGCCAGCCCTCTCGGCCTTTTGTTCTTCCGCGTGGGCTTGGTCAATGGACTCCTTAATCTTCCGCAGATCCTGAATTGTGTCTCTTTCGAGAGTCCATTGGCCCTTCATTCCGTCCAGTTGCTCATTGAGGTTAGCAAGTTTTTTGGCGATTTCCTGCAGGCGGTCCCTGGAGGCATTGTCTTTTTCCTTCTTCAGGGCAACCATTTCGATTTCCAACTTGATTCGTTGACGTTCAAGTTCATCGATTTCAGTGGGCATTGAATCGATCTCGATGCGAAGTTTGGAGGCTGCTTCATCGATAAGATCGATGGCCTTATCGGGAAGAAACCGGTCGGAGATATACCGGCTGGAAAGTGTGACTGCTGCAACCGTGGCCGCATCCTGGATGTGGACTCCATGATGTACTTCGTACTTTTCCTTGATACCGCGCAGAATGGCGATCGTATCTTCTTCGCTGGGTTCGGCAATGACAACCGGCTGGAAGCGCCGCTCAAGAGCGCTGTCTTTTTCGATGTATTTTCTGTATTCATCAAGGGTTGTCGCTCCAATGCAGTGGAGTTCGCCCCTGGCCAGCGCAGGTTTGAGCATGTTTGAGGCGTCCATGGAGCCTTCAGCTGCCCCTGCTCCCACCAAGGTATGGATTTCGTCTACGAAAAGGATGATTTCACCCGCGCGTTCGACGACTTCCTTGACAATTGCTTTCATGCGGTCTTCAAATTCGCCCCGGTATTTTGCACCTGCCACCAAGGCCCCGAGATCAAGGGTAATGACCTGCTTTCCAACGAGGGTCGCGGGTATGTCCCCGTTGACGATCCTCTGGGCAAGACCTTCGGCAATGGCAGTTTTTCCCACCCCCGGTTCACCGATGAGGATGGGATTGTTCTTGGTCCGTCTGGACAGGACTTGAATGACACGCCGTATTTCCTCATCCCTGCCTATGACGGGGTCGAGTTTTGCCAGCCTGGCGCTGTCTGTCAGGTTTCTGCCATATTTTTTCAGGGCTTGAAATTTTTCTTCCGGATACTGATCGGTAACCCGGTGGCTGCCTCGTATGGCGCTCAGGGCCTGAAGATAATTTTTCTCATTGATCCCTTTGCCGTGTAGCATGTTGGCGCAGGGATCGTGCGTATCTCGGATGATTGCTAAAAAGAGATGCTCCTGGCTGACGAATTCATCCTGCATCTGACCGGCGGCGGCAAGGGAGTTGTCCAGTACCCGGGAAAGGTCCGAAGAGGCGTAGATCTGCCCTGCACCGCTGCCGGAAACTTTGGGTATCTGGTCGATAAGCCGGTTGCATTCCATCAGGAGAAGGGAAGGAGTAAAACCCATCTTCTGCAGAACAGGGACAACAATTCCTTCAGGTTGCTCGAGGATAGCCTTGGCAAGGTGGCAGGGGTGGATTTCCTGATTTGAGTTGGATTGCGCCAATTGTTGTGCCGTCTGAATGGCTTCCTGCGATTTTAACGTGAGTTTGTCAAATTTCATTTCTGGCTCCTCGGTGGTACCGGTATCGTTAAGAGGCCTTTACAGCCTGCGTTATCAGCTACTTGCGGGAGAAAATAAGGTCGGGAGCAACTGGAGTCAACGATTTGACAATGAAAAAGTGACGGAAATCTCTGGTACTGCGGGAGGGGAAAGGCAATGAGCCTCCAAAAGAGGCTCATGCAGCAACTGAATTGAATACAACAAGCGCCCGTACTTTGACGGGCACTCTTTTATTTGTGACAGGTTGCGCCGGTTGCAATCAACCGCAGCTGCCTGAACCGCAGGATCCGCTGCTGCAGCCACCGCCGCCACCCAAGGGGTTTTCCGACGTTATACCGAAACCGGATCGCGGACCAGCATCTATAAATTCAACATTGATTGATCCGCAGGTCTCTAAGAGCCCTTGTTCTACCAGGAACTTGAGCCCATCGTTCTCGAAAATCTTGTCGTTGTCCTTTGGCTCATCCAGAGCCAATCCCAGCGAGGGACCGGATCAACCGCCTTGCATCAAGGCCACACGGAGTGCAGAGTCGAGATTGTTCTGCTCCATGTATTCCTTGAGTTTTGATACTGCCAGGTCTGTAACTGTGAAATCAGACATGAATCCTCCTTGCGATCGAACTTTTTACGATCTTTCCATAATTGAAATTAAATATGTAAAGCATGTTGCCGTGCAGACAACATAGTATTCAGTCGAAAGGAAGTCAATCCACCCTGTCTTGAAAATTTATTGCCGTTTTTTCCTGTCTGAAAGATCCTGTCCGGCAAATCAGCAATCGCACCCGCCGGAACCGCAGGAGCCGCCGCATCCTCCGCCACCTGGGAGTGGAATTTTTGAGGTGATGCCGAACCCGGATCTTGGCCCAGCGTCTATGAATTCCACCTTGATCGATCCGCACGTATCCAGAAGGCCTTGCTCTACGAGAAATTTGAGTCCATCGTTTTCGAAAATCCTGTCGTTTTCCTTTTGCTCGTCAAGAGCCAGTCCCAGGGAGGGACCGGAACAGCCTCCCTGCATCAATGCAACGCGAAGAGAGGAATTGATGTTATTCTGTTCCATATATTCTTTGAGTTTCGTTACCGCTCCAGCTGTTACATCAAAAATAGACATACATTTCTCCCTTGAATTTAAAGTGATTGTTCCTGTAGCATTCTTATTGAAGATTCGTTGAAGTCCAGTAATTGAGCAGAAATATAATGAGCTCTTGCAAGGAAGTCAATCTGGCTAAAATATAATTATGCAAGCAATAGATATTACCTATAATGATTAATAATCTGTCTTGTTACAGATGAGTATTTCTTTGTCGTCTTTCCTCTGGTTATCCTGAAAAATATAATGATGAAATTGAAAAATTTTGTAACATAGAAGGATAGTAAGCCAACACACAGCGTGACCGTATTTTTTCCTTGGAAGGCAGCACGTTTATTCTATTCACAAAGCCGTACAAAGAGCATTCAGAGAGGCAAAAATGAAGAAAGTCGTTATTTCGACCGGCGGAGGCGATGCCCCCGGACTCAATGCCGTAATCTATGCCGTTGTTCATGCGTGTTATCGTCGCGGATGGGAAGTCTACGGAAGCAAAAGCGGGTACAAAGGGTTTCTTGACATGGAAGATATGATCCGCCTTGATCTCCATGATGTTGAGGGCATTTACGCCACGGGCGGCACAATCCTGGGTTCGACAAATAAGGGGAATCCCTTTGCAAAGCCAGTTGAAAATCTTGCAGGCGAGATCCAGATTGTTGATGTTTCGGATAAAATAATAAAAAACTTCAATAGAATGGGATTTGATTGCCATATCGCGATCGGTGGTGACGGGAGCTTGGAGATCGCCCACCGGTTTGCGTTGAAGGGCATGAAGGTGATCGGTGTTCCCAAGACGATAGACAACGATCTCGATGCAACGGACAGGACTTTCGGTTTTGATACTGCTGTTTCAACGGCAACCGATGCACTTGATAAACTGCATTCAACGGCAAAGTCGCATGACAGGGTAATGGTTGTGGAGGTCATGGGCAGGGATTCAGGATGGATTGCGCTCTACTCGGGAATATCAGGCGGGGCCGATGCAATTCTTATCCCTGAAATTCCTTTTGATATTGATAAGGTATGTGAAAAAATCGCCGACAATGAACTTCACGACAAACACTATTCCATCGTGGTGGTGGCAGAAGGGGCGATGGCGAAGGGTGGAGCGGTGTTCAATAAAGGGACCGGCGAACTGGGGAGGGAAGAGGTCGTTCTCGGAGGGGTGGGCGAATGGGTCGCCTCTGAAATTCGAAAACGAACAGAGAAAGATACGCGGTCGCTGGTTCTCGGCCACTTGCAGAGGGGCGGATCTCCGACGACTTTCGACAGACTCCTGGCCCTTCGGTTCGGTACGGCTGCTGTTCGCCTGGTGGAGGAGAATATATTCGATCATATGGTGGCTCTGATCGCCTCGAAAATGGTCGCAGTCCCTATTGCCGATGCGATACGAGCCCGAAAAAAAGTTGGTCTCGACAATGATAAAGTCCTTGCCGCCAGGGAGTTGGGGATTTGCATCGGTGACTGAAAAAAATCCGTTTCTGGATATCTACGAACGCCTGGATGCATTCTTCGGACCTCAGGGCTGGTGGCCTGGCGAGACACCCCTGGAGATAGTCGTTGGCGCAATTCTGACGCAGAACACCAATTGGAGCAATGTCTGCAAGGCCGTAGAAAATCTGAAGAATAACGGATTGCTCTCCTATGAGGCGCTTCTGGGCCTATCCCTGGAGGATCTGGCCTGGCATATTCGCCCCTCGGGGTATTATAATGTCAAAGCCGGACGCCTCAAAAATCTCCTGCGGATGATTGAGGAGCACTATCAGGGCGAACTGAATCTGCTTCTGCAGGATGACATGATGTCAGCAAGAGAACATCTGTTGTCGGTTCAAGGGATTGGTCCTGAGACTGCCGATTCGATCCTGCTCTACGGCGGCAATCACCCTCTTTTTGTTGTCGATGCGTATACCCACCGTATTTTTTCCCGTCACAGCCTGTTGCCTGATGAGACCGATTATGCTGCAATGCAGGAGCAATTCATGAAAGCATTGCCGGCTGACAGCGCCCTCTTTAACCAGTATCATGCCCTTGTTGTCAGGGTGGCAAAAGAGTACTGCAAAAAAAACAGACCTCTCTGTGACCCTTGTCCGCTGAATGGAGTGTAAGCCGATAAAATTTATGCACGGGTACGATTTCAGTCTGGGGACTTGGGGGATTGCGCCAGGATTTCCGCCAAGATTCCCTTGATCTCTGTCGTGGTGCAGTCAATTTGCTTCAAAGCTTTGCCGTAAGAGTTCAGGACTTTTCTGGCCTTGAGCGGCATATTGTTCCGGAAATAAAGCGTGCAGAGATGGATCACCGCCTTTTCTTCGAGGGCTTGTGAAAGGAGCAGGCTTTCAAGGATCTCTATGGCATCTTCCGTCTGTCCTGTTCCTGCCAGATGATCAGCCTGGGTCAGACAGGCCTCTGCAAATGCGCTGAGCAGAGCGATTCCCTGGGATGCAGCGTAATCATTGATGAATATATCTGCCGGAAGCTTTCTCTTCCAGAGAGAGTACGCCCTGTAAAAGGCATTGCCGGCCTGCCACCATTCGTTCTTTCTGCTATGGGTCCTTGCTGCAGTGCAGGCATCCATAACAGAAAGGACATCGATTTCAACATTGCGCAGGCAGAGGAATCCCTTACTCAGAATGATGTAATTCTGCACGGGGGCGCTGATATGTTCAGAAAATTTCTTACGCAAGCGCACCATCAGTGCATCAAATTTCTTTTTTGCCTTATCAGGCGGATCGTCGGGCCAGAAAAAAACCTGGGCCTTCTCCTGGCTTATTTTCTGATCAGGCGCCGTTACTATCAAGCCCAGGATCTGCTGTTGGGAAACGGTGAAATCGTCAAGAGAGAAGAGTTGCCTTTTTCCCTCTGTTATCCTAAACGTATCCAGAAGTGTAATCTGCAGGAGCGGAATGATTTCACCGCTGCCGGAAAAAGTGATTCCCAGACGTTTCCGGGCCAAGGCCAAAGAAAACTCCTTTTCAATATCTGCCGAGACGCTTTCGCTGAGCAGCCTGGTCATCATTTCGGGCTCCCACGTCCAGAAATACCCGTAGCCGTTTTTTTTCATCAGGCAAAGTCCTGCCTTCAGGTCTTCTCGTGCCCTCAGATGCTCGGAGGAGAGCAGATGCAGATAACTCCTGTGCAATAAGCCGCAGGCCTCAAGATAGGGGCAGGGGACGGAGATCGCCGATTTGATGCCTTCTTGCAGGCAGGCCGCAGCGCGTTGCCGGTCGCCGGTTCTGGTATAAACCGCACCGGCCACAATAAACTGGAATGCTGTGTGGAAGGGGCTTCCGGCAATTGCTCTCAGCTGGATTGATTCTTGGATTAAGGAGCGGGCCCGCCGGATGTTACCCCGGATTGAAAAAATATAGGCCTGCCATTGAAGAAGCTGGCTTTGAATAAGTTCGGTTCTGACGGTTGAGGAAAGATCAAAGCCCTGACGGAGAAAGTCGAGACCTTCCTCCAGTTCTCCTTTTGAGATATGGCAGGTGCAGCTCCAAATTATCAGATACGGCAGTGCGACAGTCTGGGTCAGGACCTTCTGATCGATACAAACCCGCAAGGCCTGTTGCTGGCGAAAAAAATTTGGAAAATCACCGGTGAGTGATAAGGAGAAAAGATGCATCACCCGGAGAATCAATGTGATGTACATTCCGACCAGGGGATCATTGATCAGGGCGGCGGCTTTTTCTGCCTCCTGAGGGAAAAGAGCAAAATTTCCGCACAGCAGGTCTATACACCCCAGGACAAAACGGGTAGACGCGATAAAGACCTTCATGTCGTGGTCCGTGGCCCATCTGTTGGCCAGCAGGGCGTATTTTCTGCCTCTTTCCAGGTCTGAAACAAAAAAACCAAAGCCTGCCCCCAGGTTCCGGGCGGCCATAATACGCACATGCAAAGGCAGGCTTGGCTGATTTTTTATGAAGAGATCTTCAAGGGGCTGGAGAACCCCCCGGCCAAGATTGTGAAGACTTGACGTGACCAAATGGTAGGCAATTGTCTGTGAAAGGGCAATGATTTCCCCCGTTTCATCTCCCTCGGCAATAAATCTTGTCCTGGCCGCATCAAAAAAACGAAGGGTTCCCCGAGGGGAAAAATCGATCCGCATAAGCCCGGTATAGAGGGTCAGCCAACTGTGTTGGAAAAGGATATCTTCCGGGATATCCTGAAGAAGCGACAGGATTGTCAGGGTCCGGTTCTTTTCAAACAACTGCATGCCATGGCTGCGAAGAAGTGCATTCATGGTTTTGTAGTCCTCCGCATTCCTGTAGCAGGCCAGGGCCTTTTCCAGCATGCTTTTCTGGAGGTAATATTCTGCCTCGCAGGTCTGGATTTCCTTGATCTCGGCGGAAGTGAATACCGCTATCGCCCGCAATTCAAGGAATTCACGAAATAAATGATGAAAGCGGAAGACCGTGTGGTTGTCGTCGAGCCTATAGACAAAAAAATTTTCATGTCCCATTCCTGTCAGGCTGCCCTCTATGTCTTGGATACCTGTGATACGCACGGCAAGATCGACAGGGATTTCACTGATCAGAGACAGCTTGAGAAAGGGGGTATGCAGAAAATCCGGTATCTGGTCGAAGATCTCATCCTGAAAATATTCAAGCATGTTGCCATGTCTGATGGCCAGGGAGTTCCTGGGAGGAGTCTGATTCCAGAATCGTCCGCGGCCTGTAACAGGATGGCTGGCGAGCACAATACCCATGATCCATCCACCTGTAATTCTTTCGATTTCCAAAGCATCCTGTCTGTTGATCGTTACGTTCAGGCTGTTGTTGAACAGATCCTCAATCTCCGTGGCATTCAGGGCTAAATCGGCAGTGCTCAGATAAGAAACATTGACGCCGTTCCGTAAGGTCTTGCTTTGCAGGTGCAGAGGACGTCTGCTGATGAGGAGAAAATGCAGTTTTGGCGGAGAAGCATCCAGGAGATACTCAAGAAACTCGTTGGTCAATCCCTTTGCGGGAAGGAGATGCAGGTCGTCAAAGGCAATAAAGATGTCGGTAGTAAGATAACTGTCCAGATCCTTCAGAAGGAGAGTTGCGCATTTGCGGATATCCAGCGGGCCGACGTTGCCATGCGCAAGGATGGACCGTAACTGAGGGGATCGGAAGTCCGGAAACCTTAAGGTCAGATCAGCAAGCAGGGCTACAAGGAGAAAAACGGGGTCGGAATCCTCGGGGCCGATCTGATACCAGATAAAGTCATGGTGAAAATGGTTGAGAAACTGGCAGGCCAGGGTTGTTTTTCCCTGGCCTGCCTGGGCTTCGATCAGGATGATTTTGGGGGTCATCGCATCCCGGGGCAGTTTCGCGGTGAGAAGGCCGGTGCGCAGGAGAAAATGTGAGTCGTCGATACGGGGCGGATAAAATTTATTGGAAGGGATGATGGTATTCAGCGATTGCTCCCATACGATCATGCCTCTTGGTCCTCCTGCTCATAGTTGACCGTGTCGAGGCAATTTTGATGCCGCAGAAATTGGCGGCATATTCCCCTGATGATATTGGCGTCTTTCGATGAAAGATGGGTTCTGTTCAAAAACTGCCTGATATTGTTCATCCAGTACGAATGGTTTTTTTCCTGGAGAAAATCAATTTTCAGCAGGGATTCCTCCACATGGGCAAACATGCCCTCTAGCTCGAAGGTGGAGGCCAGCCTGGGTGAGGGAGGGATGCTTTTTTGTGAATGGACGAGCGAATAATACAGTTCATAACAGTGCACGGCAACGGCCTGGGCCAGATTCAAAGAAGAAAATCCGGCGGTAGGGATAGCTGATGTCATCTGGCAGAGCCTGAGGTCGTCGTTGGTCAGGCCTCTGTCTTCAGGTCCGAAAAGGAAGGCTACCTGGTTATCGGGAAGCAGCGGTGTGATTTCCTGGACAATTTCTCTGGGGCCTTTTTCAAGAATGCGCTGTCTTCCATGTCTGGCGGTGGTGGCGATAACACAGGAGAAGGGGGCCAGCGCATTCTCAAGGCTGTCATGCAGTTCCATGGCGTCAATGAGATGGACGGCCTTGTGAGTGGCCATCTTGGCCATTGCATCACGGTCCGGTCTGTCTTTTCTGACCACAATGAGGCGCGACAATCCCATGTTCCAGGCGATTCGAGCCGCTGCCCCGATATTTTCGGGAAATTTCGGTTCCATCAAAACAATGGCAACATGATTGAGCATGGACATCCTCATGCTCTTGGTGGTCTTCTGGGCGGCTTGAGAGGTGGGCATATCGGGCAGATTGATACTCAAAGAGAGATAATTATAGAGAAAGAGAAAAAAGGCTGTCCTTGATTGGCTAAGAGTGTTCAGCCTTGAAAGCCGGAGTCATGTATCTTTGACGAATCTTCAATAGATAACCTGCTGATTTTTCCATACTCTTCTGCTTGTTTATCAGGACTGGAAGGCATGAGTCTTTTCAGGAGGGGCACGACGCCCCGTTCGGATTTTTCAAAAAGAGATTCCGCCTCTTTCAAGGTTATTTGCCAGGCCGGCGCGAAGCCCGGAGCCTTTTCAAACATGATGTCCAGGGCTGTCTGATAAATGAAATACTGACGAATTTCTTTTCGACCGGGTTTATGGTTCAGGGCCTGGACAGTAATCTGCAGATTGTTTTTTTCCTGCTTCAATTTCTCCATTTCTGCTTTTCTTCTTTCATTTTCCTCCGCGTCGATTTCGAGTTTTGTATGGAGATGGTTTCTGAGCCGGTCGATTTCCTTCCTGAGTTCATAACTCCTGTAGATTCCACGCAAATAGGTAAAGAGACAAAGAACGATCCCCAAAATCAGCCCCTTGGCGAAAGGGCTGCCTATGATTTCGTTCAGCGAGTTTGTTCCATCCATAATGGTTCCTCCAAAACTTGAAAGCCGTCCTTAGGCCGGGATGAAATTGATCCGATTTCTGGTTTTGTCCACACTTTGCACGGTAACGCGCAGGAGCTGTCCTACCTGATAAACCTTTGATTTCATCTCGCCTATAAGCCGATGATGTTTAATGTCGAAGAGATAGTAGTCATCTGTGAGTTGCGCGACTGGCACGCCCCCGTTGACAAAGAGATCGAGAAGCTCAACAAAAAAGGCATAATTGTTCACCCCGGAGATCACGGCATCAAAGGTCTCCCCGATGCGATTTTCCATGAAATGAACCTTCAATCTGTCGTTGATTTCCCGTTCCGCGCTGATCGCAATCCTCTCCCGGGCGGAGAGGAACAGGCCGACATCTTTCAGATCCTTCTGTTTTTCCGTGGATCTGTTCAGAAGACTGTCTAGGGCTCGATGTACAAGAAGATCGGGATAACGGCGGATGGGTGAGGTGAAATGGGTATAATCCGTCGCAGCAAGGCCGAAATGACCGACGTTGTCCGGAGAATACCGGGCCTGCTGCATTGTCCGGAGCAGCAGATTGTTCACGACATATTCTTTCGGGCTGTCCTTCACCAGATCAAGGACGCGGCCAAACCAGTCGGGAGTATCTGCAGACCGGGGGAGTTCAAGGCCTAATGTCTTTGCAAATTCCCGAAATTCTTCTACCTTTTCTGGTGCTGGCAGTTCGTGGATGCGATAGAGGGCTGCCTTCTTCTGCTCTGTGAAGATTTCCGCCACCGCCTCGTTGGCAGCCAGCATAAACTCCTCGATGATCTGATGGGCAAAGTTCCTTTCGGCTCGTTTTATCGAAGAAATTTTGCCGCTGTCATCAAGGGATATCTCCGGTTCGGGAATATTGAAGCCGATAGCCCCCCGTTCCATGCGTCTTTTGAGGAGTTCCTGCGCGAGTTCTCCCGCCCATTTGAGCGGTGTCAGAAATTCCTTGAATTCTTTGCACATGGCGGGATCATTATCGACCAGGATTTTTTTTACGGCCGTATAGGTAAAGCGTTGCCTGCTTCTGATAATCGATCTGCAGAAATGTTTTTTGAGCCTTTTCCCCTGTCTGTCAAAGTCCAGGATGGCTGAAAATGTCAGCCGGTCTTTGTCCGGCACCAGGCTGCAGAGATTGTTCGAGAGTCTTTCCGGAAGCATCGGAATAACTCGTCCCGGAAAATAGATGGAGGTCCCGCGTTCATAGGCCTCTGTGTCCAGGGCCGTTCCGGGTTTGACAAAATTGCTGACGTCGGCGATGGAGACATAGAGGCGAAATCCGCCTTTCGTCTTGACCACCGCGACGGCATCATCAAAATCCTTGGCTGTCTCGCCGTCTATGGTGACATGTCCTATTTCACGCAGATCGGTGCGGGTGCCCAGGTTCTGTATTTCCTCGGGCAGATCCTCGGCTTCCTTCAGGGTCTTGTCGCTGAAGATATGGGGAAGGCTGAATTTTTCGATAACCATCCGCATCTGCACATCGACATTTTCGGGCGATCCCAGCACTTCGATGATGGTCCCCCCGACTGTAGCTGCACTATCCTGGGCAGGGAAGATCCTGACGATCACGATATCGCCGTTTGCGGCGCTGTCGTATTGTTCTTCCGGGAGCGTGACGGAAAATGTATAGCGGGTGTCCTCCGGAATCACGTGGGGAATTTTCCCGTTGAGCACGAAGGTTCCGGTCAACCGGTCTTTTCCCCGTTGCAGGATCTTAATGATTTCCGCCTCCGGATACCCATCATTTCGCACCTTGATGATCCTGATCAGAATCCTGTCCCCCTGATTTGCAGAGCCTATCTGGGAGACAGAGATGAAGGGATCCTTCTGGAAGGCAGGGGGCGACATCCTGGAGGATAAGGCTGTCGCAAAGCCGAAACCGCGGGGGTTCTTTTCAAGAATACCTGCGTAAAGATTGGCGTTTTTTGTGAGTTGATAGCAGTTTTTCCCCGTCTTGATAATATGATTCTTTTTTATCAGACTGGAAATGGTATCGACGATATCCTCCTTGGAGGAGCGGTTGGCGGAGAGACTTTTAAGAATGCCGTTAAGCGTTGCCGGACCCTCGATGTCATACAGGCAGGCGACGAGGTCTTTTTCCAGATGGTCAGTGGATACGCTCTGCTGTTTGTTGCGGCCGGAGTGCTGGCGAGGAGCTGAATGTTTTCGCTGACGTGGAATTCTTTTTCGTGTCATGGAGGTTTTTGCTTGTCCCTGAACGTGGAATTTTGTTTATATGAGAGATGTGCCTTAAGGAATTGTTCACACTGCGACTTCTCTTCGGGTATCGCCAATCACATTCCTGAATCGAGTCAGACTGTTGCCCGCCTTGCGGCCTTTTTAAGCCCGCACTATAATGTAACACAGGACAGACACCAGGGAAAGTATTAAAACTTTGAGAACTTTTCGGAATAATAATGAACAGGAATTTACAGATAACGGGGGATTATGCAGCGGATTCCTTTTGACCTCGAGATCTATCGTGTTCAGATGTATAACTATATTGGAGGCCTGCCCAATGAAGAGATCTTCTGGCAGGCACTTGAATTTGCAACGGAGGCCCACTACGAGCAATGGCGCCGATCCGGGGACGCCTATATACTGCATCCCTGCTCCGTGGCAAAAGTCCTGGCGGAAGAAATGGACATCGTCCATCCTGAAATCCTGGCGGCGGCTCTTCTCCACGATACTGTTGAGGATGTGGAAGCAGTTACAATTGAGCTTGTCGGTGAGAAATTCGGATCCTATGTGCAAGCTATTGTTGAAGGATGTACGAAGGTTACCCACTTTTCCGGCGATAAGCAGACGCAGTCGAAACTCGTTCACAAAAAGATCTTTTCAGGCGCGGCCCTGCGGCCTGAGGTTATGCTGGTCAAGCTTGCAGACAGACTGCATAATCTCAGGACCCTTCAGGCTATGCCGCGCGCCAAAAGGCAGCGTATTGCCGATGAGACACTGGCTATCTATGCGCCTCTAGCCACGGTCTTCGGTCTCTTCAACATGAAGCGCGAGATGTATAACCTCGCCTTGTCGTACAAATTCCCCAAGCAGGGCTCCAAGCTGATGAGTGGACTCCGGCAATTGGCCGAAATGCCGCTGGTTGTGGACCTGGCTGAGCAACTGCGCAATAAGGCCAAAGAAAATGAGATACATTGCACTGTCGATGTCCGTATAAAAGAACTTTGGGCCTATTTCGACCGCAACAGCGGCATACTCCTCAAGGCAATCGATTATCCGGTGGAAATCCTTATTGTTGTTGATGGCGTTCAGGAATGCTATCAGGCCTTGGGGATGCTGAACCAGATGTATCCGCCAATCCCGAGGACCATCAGAGATTTCATTTCAAATCCGAAACCGACGGGCTACCAGGGGCTCCATGCCAGGGCCATTGTGAAAGGGAAGAGGTTCCTGTTTAAAATCCGCACTGAAGAGATGGCGCGCAGGGCGCAGCGGGGGCTGTTTCGCAACTGGAGCTCGGATAGTGGAAGGCAACGGACATTTATCCGTGAAATTCAAGAGATGTTCGATATGCTCAGCTCAGACGATTCGGTTTCCTACCGTGATGTCCTCGCCGCGAGCAGTACCAAGGAAATCTATACCTACACCCCTCAGGGCGATCTGATCTGTCTGCCGATCAAATCCACCGTGCTTGATTTTGCCTTCAGGGTGCATACGGACATCGGCCACAGCTGTATGGGGGGCATGATCGGCAACAGGAGGGTCCTCCCTGAGCACATCCTGCGCGATGGCGATGTGGTTCGCATTATCCGTGCCGATCAGCAGGTGCAGTTCGATCAGCACATACTGGAGCTGTGTCAGACCCCAAGAACACGGACAGAGCTCGCCAAGGGTTTCCGGATCAGAAGAGACAAGGTCGCAAGGGAGGTCGGACGCGCCACACTTATTCAGGAGATGGAGCGTTTCGGGCTCTTGAGCAGCGCCCTGGACGGTCAGGGCATCCGGAAGACCCTGGACTTTTTTTCCCTCGATAGTGTCGATGAACTCTACAAGCATATTGGCGACGGCCGTTTGCGCCTGCCTGAGATTATTCATAGGTTCAGAACAGATCTGTGCGGCGGCAATCTTCCGGCAGTACCTTTAGACGATAAGCCCAACAGTATCGAATTGACTGTGCTGGATCCCGTCTCGATCAAGCTGTCCGCCTGCTGCAAACCAAACCCCACGGACAGGAACAATTGCGCCCTGCTGACCAAGAACTGGCTCTCTGTGCATCGAAAGAACTGCATACGTTTGCAGGAGATGAAGCTCCACAGGGAGGATATGGTCGATATCAACTGGAATGCAGAGGATACGCCTGTACTGAAAAGACAGGTGATTCATATTCTCGAGGCATCACGGCAGCGGATCATGATGATCGCAGGCGTTGCGCCGGAGGGGATGCGGATCCTGGAACTGACCGTTCTCTCGGCGAAGCCGACGCAGACCCCCGCCTGGCAGTTGACCTTTCAGGTCGCCAATCTGACCCTTCTTCAGCGTGCCATACAGCATTTTAAGAAATCAGGCATCCCCTTCGAATTTGAATTCGATTATTAGAAAATTGATCCGGACGGGAGAAATCTGCCTGAATCATGAATCGAATTCATAGGGTTTTTTGCAGTAATTGCAAAGTACTCTGGTGAGCATATCCGGAAGATCGTTTTTCTGGCGAGAACTGCGATGGATTTGCGTGAGGGCCTTTTCCAGTGTAATCACTTCTCCCAGAAATACATGCCGGAGAATGAGGGAAATCAAACGGGTTATTGTGGTCAGATTAGAGATGCGGGACTGAAGATGATGATCTCTGTCAAAGGCGGTTGAGGCAAAGATCTCAACCGGGTTTCCATCAAGTTCGCTGACTGAGACGTACCACGTGTTCAACTCGCGGTCACGCGTCCTGAAGCGAACGGCATTGAGAACTTCAGGGAGTTCCCTTGGCTGAGAAGGGGATTCTTCCTCCGAGCCGGTACTCTCAGTCTGTAAAAGCGCTGCGATTCTCGCCTGAAGGCCGGGGTTCGCTGTAACAGCTTCCATAACCGAGGCGCATGCCGGACAAAGTTTGTCCGTATCTGCTTTTTTCAGGGATATTTTTGTACCGCAGCCGCTACAGACTTTGCATTCCGGTTGGGGGGTCATTGTGCCAAACTCCATCGGGTGTCAATATTTTTATAAGTCTTCCGAGGCAGTTTTGAAATTCGGATCGCGAAAGCTCCCGTGCTCCAAACCCCAGAAGATGCTGCGTTGTCATCTGACAATCTATGAGCTGAATATTCCTTACTTTACTCAATTCAACGAGTGCCGCCAAAGCAATTTTCGAGCCGTTTTTTAAAATGGTGAACATAGACTCGCCAAAAAAAACTTTATCCAGCACAACGCCATACAGGCCGCCGGCGAGATGCTCACCCTGCCAGCATTCAACGGAGTGGGCGTAGCCCATACGGTGCAACGTGCAATACGCTGCCTGCATTTCTTTGGAAATCCATGTCTCTTCGTTCCGGTCGGTGCGCACACGGCCGCAGGACCGGATAACCTGCTCAAAAGCTTGATCCACCGTGACTTTGTAAAGGGGTTTCCTGATGTCCCTGAGGAGCCGTCTCGATACTTTGAACTCATCAGGGAAGAGAACGAGTCTTGGAGACAGGGACCACCACAAAATCGGATCATTCCGAGAGTACCAGGGGAAAATACCGGATCTGTAAGCGGCAATTAATCTTTCAGGACTCAGATCTCCGCCGATCGCCAGCAAACCGTTTTCTTCCGCAAATTCCGGTCGAGGAAAAACAATTTTTTCAGTAAGTTGAAAAACAGCCATGGGTGAATTTACCCTATCTTGAGAGATCATGTCAACCCTGTTTCCCGGACAGAAACCAATCGCGAAGAGAAGAGCCGGAAGGCGGGAGTGGAAAAAGAGGGCGATGCGGTTCATCAAGGAGATAGGAAAAATGGCGCATTGCTGATGCAGGAGGCGGTAACAGCGAAGATTGAGATCAGTCAGATACGTTTCGGCGGCGCCGGTTCTGGTTGAAGCAATCGTAAGCGGATGTTACTATGTCCGAAGATTTGAACTCATTGCCGCATTTCCGGATATCGGGTCTGGGCATCATGAGGAGACTTTTGGCTTTTCTTTGATAACGAGCATATCGTAATGGAAAATATAAAATTGAGCAGGGAAAGATCGGCGCCAGAAAGATCGCCGTTCCAGGAAGGTTTTAACGCGCACTGTTTTTTTACCGGTGCCGGACGAGGCGATCTCCTCGCCGACCTTTTAGCTGCCGCTTCTGAGCCGGTGACTTTCATTACCTTGACTGGTGAGGAGGGGTGCGGCAAGACGACAATGTGCCAGATGGTAGATAGCGTCTTGCCGGATGAATTTATACCGATTTTCTTTCCCCAGGCGCTGCAGTCCTTTGAAGACCTGCCCAGAGGCATAGCGAATGTGATGCAGATCGACATGGCGGAGCCTGCGGCGGCGGGGGATATCAGGGAGCTGATGCTTGAGGTCTGGGAACGCCTCAAGGAGAGAAATCAACGGATAATGCTGATATTCGACCAGGCTGAGAGCATCAACCCCGCTATTCTTGATCGTATTCGCAAAATGATGGATATTCTCAATAATACCGGAATCGCCTTCCAGACTCTCTTCGCCGGTGGACAAGGCCTTCGGGAGAGGTTGCAGACACTCTCGCTGTGCAGTTTTGAAGGAGTCACGGAGAGGCATTTCCTTATCGCCCCACTGGATTCATCGGAGACATATTCTTACCTGAATTTTTGCATCCACGGCCAAGGCGGTGAAGGCGTTGAGGCCATAAATCCGGAGATAAGCGAAAAGATATTCAGGGAAGCAAACGGGAATATACGCATAACCAACAGGTTGGCCGAACAATCTCTGAAACTGCCGAATAAGGATACATCCTTTATGGTTCTTTTGGATAATGTGGAGGATAGGCCTCCTGCTGGGCGGGCAAGACGTCGCAGGAGCACCTCACGGCAGGAGAACTTTCTGGCAAGCAAGAAGTTCCTTGTCCCTGCCGGCGCATGCTTTGTTCTTCTCCTCCTCATTCTTATGATAATGCAGATGGGGAACAGGTCTGATTCCCGGAAAAGCGAGCTCCCTGCCAGCCAGCCCCAATCGTCTCCCGTTGCGAAAGGAGATCAGGCCGCGCCGGACGGAATGAACAATGAGGCTGCAAAGATGGAGAAACCGCTTGAAGGCGATGAGGTCCCGAGTCCTGCCGAGGTTGAATCAGAATCACATCCAGTTGCCGAGGTTCCTTCACAGCAATCTGTCCTTACACCAGAGAAGAAAGATGCCGCCGATGTGAAACCCGAGCCTGCACAGAGTGCAGCCGTTCCAAAGAGTATTCCGGCAGTTGAAGAAAAAAAGATTGTACAGAATAAGGAGCCGGTGATTGCAAAAGCTCATCCTGTCTCCCCAACGGCGCCGGTAAAGGCCGCGGCCGCGGCCGCGCAGAAAATGCCGATCAAGAAGAAGGAAGCCGTTGTAAAGAGAGTTCCGGCGGAGAAGCTGTTTACCAACAGGGTTGCCGCGTCTGCCAAATGGCTTGTCGGCGTAAAGAAAGATCGTTTTACCATCCAGCTTTTGGTGCTGGCGTCTTCCGGGGCGGAAAACAGCATAAAAAAAATGCTTGTTCAGCAGCAGTATCAAGATATTGGCGGGCATCTCTATATTTTACGGAAACCGGGGGTTCCCCCCATGGTTTTGATGTTCTACGGAGAATATCAAACCATGGCGGAGGCAAAAAATGCCCAGAAGTCTTTGCCTCCCTTTCTTTTGAAGAACCGCCCATACCCCGTATCCGTTAAAACTGCGGTTATGAAGGCAACCGGAACCTGATCCTGGCCGGCATTCAGCGTTTATTTTCCGGTTAGCAGGGTTTTTGAAATGGATTCTTGTCTGAGACTTGCGGGCAACCGTGCGTGTTTCGCGAATCCTCTCAGGGGATTAGCGAAGATTTACTGCGGCCTCTTTTGAGTGGTTGCCCGCTCCATTGCGTCTAAAGCGACGCTGCGAATTGCTTCTCCTGTCTCGAGGTTGATGGCCTCGGTAATATTTTGGTCCAGAAAGACTCTCGTGGCCTTTCTCAGTGAACAATACGCCTTGATAACATAGTGGCTTCCATCCAAATCGACTTGTTTGACTTCAATCTCTCTTGATGTTGTCGAGCCTTCTCTGTCGGTATACTTGATCTGATAGTGGCCCCTGGCCGCATTTGCCACAAGCGTCCTGGCCCTTTTTCGTTGAAAGACTCTGCTCCCGGAGACGAAAAGGGCAATAAGAAAGACTACAAATACGCTCACCATTAATAAGAACCAAAGCATGCTCATAGGCCAATCTCCTCAGTTGATCTGCTTATACGCGTTAGTCTTTTGAGCCCTTTCCCTTTCGGGAAATATCGGAATGGAATCATTCTTTCCCTGCCGGTATCCCCTGTTAAATTATATGATGTATCACTCAGCTTTTCCAGTTCTGTTTTGCGCCGGATCTTATGGGAAAATAAGCATCAAACTGTCCGGCATCACGGGGGATCGGGAAAAAAAGATCCTGCAGTGCATTGCGTATCTTGCAATTGTCAGAGCCGAGGAACACGTATGCCCTACCCAGCGGGAAAAAAGGGAATCATTCGAATGTGTTTGATTTGTCGTTGTAAAACGCATAGGATTAAGAAGTACCTTCTGTTGTCGTGAGTGATTTTAAAGAAAATCCTTTCACAGGAGACTTCCATGGATCAAAGAAGAGCAATTAAGCATGCAATTAAAAGGCAATTTCCTGTAATTGACAGTAACGATTCCCTGGAACGGGCGATAGCGCTGATGGCGCAGGCCAACGTGTCGGTACTTGCCGTTAAGGTTAAGGAAGAACTTATCGGCTTGATGACGGTCCGCGATGTTATGCAAGGACTGGCTAAGGGAGAGGATGCCGGGAAAATCAGCATCGGAAGTTTTATGACAAAATGTGAATTTACCACGGAGCGTTCAACAAAAAACTCCTGTTTTCAGCTGGATGAAAATGAGGACGTCATGTCTGCAATAAAAATCATGCATGAGGCTGATGTTAATCATCTTGTCGTGACGGGCGAAAAAAGCAAGCCGTTGGGCATTGTATCCAGCCTGGAGTTGATTAAATTATTCGCATCTCTGAATACGGAAGCAGGCAGCGGTAGTCAGACAGCAGGGCAATAAGAAGCATCAGAAGAACGGGGTTGTTGTCAAGCAAGGGGTTTGAAAGGCAGATGCCGGAAATGGCTCTGCCTTTTTTTTGGTGAAAATATCCGGAGCGCGGCGGCAGGGCAGAGGCCAAGGAGGAGCAGGGCACTATGCGGGTTCTTCCTTGGATTAACCCTCTCTTCCATAGAGATGTTCTCGGGTCGGCGGCATTGTGGATGGACCCTTTCGCCCGTGTTTGGTTGTTACAGTTTGGAAAATCCGCAACGAGCCATCCTTGAAGGCGAAGGAAACCCCTGCGAGATAGGCAATCCACATTCTGTAACGTTCCTCTCCCACCAGTTTGATGGCTTGCTCTTTATTGCATTCCAGCCGCCGGCACCATAATTCGGTGGTTCGTGCGTAGTGTTCCCTCCATGCTTCAACATCATGCACTTCGAAGCCGCAGGCCTCCATTTTGGAGAGCGTGTGTCCAATATGGTCCAATTCTGAGCCAGGGAAGATATATTTGAGGATAAACCTCCTGCCGACGGTGATTTTTGCGAACTGCCGCTGACTGTGCTTTGCCCGCCGGGTAATGCCGTGATTGAGGAGCATGCCGCGGTCGCGAAGCAGGCTATTCAGTTTCCTGAAATACGTTGAGTAGTTGGCTATGCCGATGTGCTCATACATGCCGATGCTTGCGATTTTATCATACTCGCCCGTTAGCTCGCGGTAATCTTTCAGTTCAATGGTGATGCGGTCAGCGAGTCCCAACGTGCGAATTTTCTCAAGCGCAAAATCATATTGCTTCTGGGAGAGGGTGACGCCGTGTCCGATAACGTTGAAGTGCCTGACCGCATGGCACAGCAGACCTCCCCAGCCGCAACCGATGTCCAGAAAACGGTCGCCTGGTTGCAGGCGAAGCTTCCGGCAAATCATGTCAAGTTTGTTTTGCTGCGCCTGTTCTAGCCCCTCGGTCCAGGAAGTGAAATAGCCGCAGGAATACAGCATTTCCGGATCGAGAAAAAGTTGATAGAAGTCGTTGGAAAGATCATAATGGAACTGAATAAACGATTTCTCGTCTCGTGCGGTTTGCTTGCGGCCACTGTCGTCACCATGAAATTGAAGCGTGGATCCGGTGTCGTTTTCTTTCGCAAAGAGAAGCGGCAGGGCCTGCTTGAGCAGATAGACTTTGTTCAGCCTTTTTTTTATCTGGCCCGTGCTGAGTTCTTTGGTCCTTGCGCCTTTACTGCGCAGAATTTCATAGAAATCAATCAGAGCTCCGCCATTGAAGCTGATGTTGCCGGAGGCATACTGCCGGAGCAGGTTTTCAAGGGTGGGCCTGCGGAGAATCGCGCCCAACGTGCCAGGGCCATGTATCGAGATATTCCATTTTTCCTGAGCACTGTCACCGAGCGGAATGAAGGAGCCGTCCCATAAGCGTATGCATATTTTTGCATCTGCAGTTTCAGCAAGATGCGTGAAAATCCGTCTGGCTGCTTCAAGGTATTTTTTGTCCGCGGGGTGTTTTTCCATAACTGTTGCTTGTGCCGGTAGATTTTTTTTGTTTCAGAGGGTGTGTATCCTGAATAATCCAATCGAGTGCTCTCTGATATGCATCAGTTGGATGAGTACTTGGAGATTTGATTGAATCACAAGACATCTCTGTTCGCAAGAGTTGGATAGGGAATACTTGTAGAATAGAGAAGCCGTTCAAGCAATTCGTTCAAACTCCGTATGATTATCAGCTTCCCTTGTGAATTTCAATGCTCCGTCGTGCGTTGATGCCAAAACGCTTCATCCTGTTCCAGACAGTGACCCGTGAAACTCCAAGAAGTTCAGCTGCTTTGGATTGATTTCCTCCGGTGATTCTGAGGATCTCTATGAGCTCCTGTTTTTCGATTTCATTCAGGTTGAAGGCGCTTTTTTTCGCGGCATGCTGATCCATTTTGGGGTTGTAAATGGTTTCCGGAAGATGCTGCGGCTGAATGACATCGCCATAGCAGGTTACAAACGCGTATTCAAACGCGCCTCTCAGTTCCCGCACATTGCCCGGCCAGTTGTAATTGACCAGGATATCCATTGTTTCTTTGGCTATTCTCTCGATTTTCTTTCCGCTTTTCAGCTGGAGTTTCCGGAAAAAGGATTCGGAGAGAAGGGGGATGTCGCCGAAACGCTCCCGCAGCGGAGGAATGAAAATCGGGATGACGTTAATCCTGAAATAGAAGTCCTTGCGAAACCGGCCCTGCTCCACAAGTTGAAAGAGTTCCTGATTGGTGGCTGAGATAATACGCACGTCGGTTGCAATGGGAGAACTGGACCCCACGCGCTCGATCACCTTTTCCTCGAGAACCCTCAGGAGTTTCACCTGTGTGGATAAGGGAAGATCCCCGATTTCATCGAGGAATATATCCCCTTGATTTGCCTTTTCGAAACGTCCGGCTCGATCTTTATAGGCTCCTGTGTAGGCGCCTCGGACATGCCCGAAGAGTTCGCTTTCGAGCAGGGATTCCGTCAAGCTGGCGCAATTAACCTTGATAAAAGGGTGATCCTTGCGGTCGCCGATTTCGTGGATCGCCTGGCTGACAAGCTCTTTGCCCGTGCCGCTCTCACCATAAATGATCACGGGGGCATCGGAATGCGCAGCATTTTCTATCATGTCGAAGAGGTGCTGCATGGGGGGAGATGCCCCGATGATTCCGTGAAAGCCGTCTTCCGAGAGCAGCTGCAGCCTGAATGCCTCCAACTGGCTTTCCTTCTCTGAAATCTCAGTCAGATCTGCAATGGTCCCGACTGCCCCGATAACATTGCCATCGGCATCACGAAGAATAGCGGCGTTTTTAAGGACGTTGATGAAGGTTCCATCCTTTCGCCTGATCCGGCCCTTGCGATTTTCAATGGTCCCGAAACGGAAGAGGGAGCACCAATGCCCTTCTCCATTGGCCATAGCTTCCTCACAGACATTGCAATGGAGTATTTTGCAGGTTTTTCCTATGACTTCTTCCCGGGAAAATCCTGTGATATGACTGAAGGCTTCATTGACAGATACAATTGCGCCGCTTGTGTTCACAATCATGATTCCATCACGAATGGTGTTCACAACAGTCTTCCAGTATCCATCAAGTTCCCGGCCGATCATTGCCTCTCTCCTGTTAAGGGTTAACACCTGCAAAGGGTTCACGTTTTAACACCTTAACGCATTCTTTACAATACCACGGATGTCTCGATTGGTTATATCTTGGTCCAAGATTCTGTAATTGTGGGTTTTGTGAAATTTACACGAGCTAATTGCGCCGGTATGGTCCGATAGTTGCTACAGCGATGGGCGGGACAAGATAATTTTAAGGAGTAGAAAATTTGGCTGGAAAAGTAGAGGTTATAATTGATTTCAGAGGCAGTATTTCATCAATCACCCTGTTAAAAACGACGCAGATATTTGAAAAGATGAAACCCTTTGAAGTCATGGAAATCAGAGGATCTGACCCGGATACCAGGCAGGACCTTTTTAAGGTTCTGCCTGAATCTTCCTATGAAGTGCTTCCTATGGATGCTTCCGGTGAAGAGGGAACATTTCATCAGATGCGGATACGAAAGCGCCCCTGATCCGTGCAGTTGTGGAGGTGCAGGGCAATCGGATTCGCAGGAATTCATTAACTTGGACTTGAAACAAAAAGGAAGGGATCAATGCCTGAATGCAGCATCAAAATCGAGGGGAGGAAGAAAAGCCTCTTCATCGATAAAGTCAAAGAGATCATCCCTAATGGCGGAAATCTGAATCTATGTCTGACCTGCGGGGCCTGTGCCTCGGGTTGTCCGGCAGCTGGACTCGAAGGGATGGATCCACGGAAGTTTCTCCGCATGGCCGCGCTGGGCATGGATGAGGAACTGACAACCACCCCCTGGGTCTGGATGTGCACCATGTGTCAGCGATGCACGTATGTCTGCCCGATGCAGATAGATATCCCGCAGCTGGTCTTCAATGCGCGCGCAGCCTGGCCGCGTGACAAACGCCCCAAAGGAATCCGGGATTCCTGCGATATGGCCATGCGGAACGATTCCAACAGCGCGATGGGAACCGCGCCGGATGATTTTGTCTTCGTCGTTCAGGACGTCCTTGCCGAATACCAGGAGGCACAACCGGAATTCAAGGAGATGCAGGCCCCTATCGACAAGGTCGATGCTCATTTCTTTTTGAACCAGAATTCGCGGGAACCGGTGACGGAACCCGATGAACTGGTGCCGCTCTGGAAGATCCTGCATCTGGCCGGAGTTGACTGGACCTACGGGAGCAAAGGATGGGCTGCGGAAAACTACTGCCTGTTCCTTGCCGACAACTCCTGCTGGGAGCATGTCACCCGCGTTTCTGCAAAACAGGCGGACGAACTCGGGTGCAAGGTCTTTCTCAATACGGAGTGAGGACACATTACATTCTCAGTCCGGGCCGGACTGAAAAAATTCAATATCCAGCACAACTTCGAAGTAGCATCCATCTATCAGTATTATGCCAAATGGATCAGAGAGGGACGTTTAAAGGTCAATGCAGACTGGAACAAAGACCTGGGCATAAAATTTACCGTTCAGGATCCCTGCCAGATTATCCGCAAGAGTTATGGCGATGAGGTGGCGGATGATCTGCGGTTTGTTGTCAAGTCGATAGTCGGTGAGGAGAATGTAATCGAAATGACGCCGAATAAATCGAACAACTACTGTTGCGGCGGGGGCGGGGGCTTCCTGCAGTCCGGATACCCTGAGGCGCGGCGGGCCTATGGCCGGGTTAAGTTTGACCAGATCGCCGCAACCGGCGCGGACTACTGCATCACGGGCTGTCATAATTGCCACGCTCAGGTACACGATCTGGCGCATCATTTTGGCGGAACATTCAAGACCGTTCATCTCTGGACCATTATCTGTCTTTCTTTAGGGATCCTCGGTCCCAACGAGCGGGTATATCTGGGGGATGATTTGAAAGAGGTCAACGTTTTTCACCCTGAAACAGCCCTGTAACGGTTTCTCACGTATCCAGGGAGGAGTACTCAACTGAAATGGGATCTGGAGGGAAAAGAAACCTATGAGTTTTCAAAAACGTTTACAAGCGAAAGAATTTGTCGTGCTGGCGGAAATGCATACGCCAAAAGGAGTCAATATATCACGGCTCGTCACGGATGCCAGGCGGATGAAGGGAAGAGTAGATGCCATCGTTGTCCCCGATATGGACAACGGAATTATGCGGATGAGTGCCTTGGCCGGAGGCGTCCTCATGCAGCAGCAGGGGGTGGAGGCGATTATCAATGTCTATTGTCGTGACCGGAACAGAATGGCCCTGCAGGGGGACATCCTGGCCGCCCATGTCCTGGGAATTCAGAATCTCATTGTCGTTCACAGCGGTGATATGAGCCAGAGCGACCATATTGAGGCCAAACCCGTCTATGACCTGACGGAGATTGGCCTGATAGAGGCAATACAGTCCCTCAATAAGGGCAAGGACCTGGGCGGGTTTGATCTTGACGGCTCTCCAAGTCTTACCGCCGGCTGCACCATTGCCCCCTATGAGGACGACCGCGCATTGGATGCCGAACTTGAGGAGGCCCGGAAAAAGATTGCCGCCGGCTGCAGCTTCGTGATCACGCCCCCTGTTTTCGATATTGATCAATTCAAGGCCTTCATGGAAAAGGCGGAAGGGCTCGGTGTACCCATAATCCCGACGATATTTCTGATAAAGTCTTTGGCAATCGCCCAGTATATCGCCAACAGTGAACCGGGTGCCCACATTTCCGATGACCTGATCAGACGGATCCGCAAATCGCCTAACCGAGAGACGGAAGGGATCCGCATTGCCGGCGAGACAGTAGCCGCGGTGAAGAATATTGCTCAGGGGGTCATGCTCCAGACATTGGGGTGGGAGCATCGTCTTCCATCAATTCTGGATGCTGCGGGCCTTTGATACGGACGCGGATTATATCAACAAAAAGGACTAGTATCCGTTTACCCCTGTGAAATCAGTGAAAAGGAAATAGTTGAAATGCAAAATATGAATGGACGCGAAAGCCATAACAAGGTGCTTGTCATCGGCGGCGGTCTGGGTGGAATACGGACGGCCCTCGATCTGGCGGTGGCCAATAAGGATGTCATCCTTATCGATAAGGCCTATGCCATTGGCGGCCTGATGACCCAGCTAGACAGGACCTTCCCGACAAATAACTGTGATCTGTGTACCCTTGCCCCCAATCTGTCCGAGAGCGGCCGGAAGCAGCATATCGAACTGCTGACTATGACCAGCGTGAAGGGAGTGCAGGGTGAAAAAGGGAATTTCACCGTCTCTTTGGAGACGGCGCCCCGATATATTAACCTCGATAAATGTACGGCCTGTGGCGAATGTCATAAACAGTTTCCGGAATGTGTCCGGTTTACACCGGGCCTCGATCATCGAGCGCCGACCTGTATGCGCTATCCGCAGGCGACACCCCAGGCATTTTCGATAGATTTAAAAAAATGCGCTGACATCAACGCATTGATTAAAGTATGCCCTTCTGGTGCCATTAATCCCGATGACATAGGCAGGAAATGTGAGGTGCAATGCAGTTCAATTGTCCTCTCCGCCGGCGCTGCCCTGTTTGATCCAAGCGGCCTTGATTATCTGGGCTATGCGGCGGAATCTGACGTCGTCACCAATCTTGAGTATGAGCGGATACTGTCTGCATCCGGACCGACTTTGGGCCAGCTTGTCCGCCCGTCGAACGGGGCGCAACCGAAAAAGATAGCCTGGATTCAATGCGTTGGTTCCCGGGGGCTGCAGAAGGGGGCCGCTTCCTATTGCTCCAGCGCCTGTTGCATGATCGCGCTGAAGGAGGCCATTGTCACCAAGGAGCGCTTTGGGAACGATATTGAAACCACTATTTTTTACATGGATATGCGGACCTTCGGCAAGGATTATGAGCTCTATTGCGACCGCGCGAAAAACAAGCATGGTGTCCGCCTCATCCGCAGCCGTCCGCACAGTGTTATTCGGGACAATGGTACCGACAGCCTGCGCCTGACCTATGCCACGGACAACGAAAGCCGGCAGCAGAGCGAGGACTTCGATATGGTGGTGCTTTCCACCGGTTTCAGAATTGCAGATGATGTTCGTGATGTCATGGTGAAGCTGGGGTTGGATATGAACCCGTCAGGTTTTGCCGCCACGGCAGAGTTCAGTCCCGTTGAAACCTCGAAGCCAGGTGTTTATGTCTGCGGGATGACGGAAAGTCCGAAAGATATCCCGGAGACCATGACACAGGCCAGCGCCGCAGCCTGTGAGGCAGGAAAGGACCTGGCGGTATCGTTCAGGGATACGGATGCAGATCTGGTTGCAGAGCGTGATGTGACAGGGGAGGAATTACGCATAGGCGTTTTTATCTGTGACTGCGGGGACAACATTGGCGGTGTAGTCGAAGTATCAAAGGTCGTTGAGTCTGTAAAAACTCTGCCGCATGTCGTAGTCGCCGAGTCGAAGGGACATGGCTGCAGCCGTGAGTCTATCGAGCAGATTCAAAAGAGCATTATTGATAACGGCCTGAACCGGGTTGTCATCGGCGGCTGCTCGCCCCGGACCCACGAAGTTAAATTCCAGGAGGCCATCCGCAAGGCCGGACTGAATAAATACCTGGTGGAAATGGCCAATATCCGTGACCAGGCGACCTGGGTTCATGCCCATCTGCCTGAAAAGGCTACAGAGAAGGCCAAGGATTTGATTGGGATGGCCGTGGCGGCTGTTTCCCAGGCGCAACCGCTTAAAGAACACAGCCTGCCTATCAGCAAGGATGTTCTGGTTGTCGGCGGTGGAGTTACCGGCATGACGGCGGCTCTGCATCTGGCCGACCAGGGGTTCAAGGTCTTTATCGCTGAAAAGTCTAACGCTCTTGGCGGACTTGCCAAAAATATTCATAGAACGTTAACCGGCGCGGAAATCAGACCTTTTGTCGACGGACTCATCGAAAAAACTATGGCCCATGGGAATATCCAGGTCATCACGCGGGCAATCATCGTGGATCACACAGGGATGCCCGGCATGTTCAAGACCGGCATGCAGGTGGGGCCGCAGATGTTTTACCGCACAATTCAGCATGGTGTGACCATCCTGGCAACTGGCGCTTTGGCCAACCGGCCGAACCAATATCTTCTCGGAAAATCCGAGGCCGTCGGAACCCAGTTGGAAACAGGCGCTCTGCTGGAAGACTCTCCGGATACAGTGAAAAGCTGGGATAATGTGGTCATGATCCAGTGCGTCGGCTCCAGGATTCCCGAGAATCCCAACTGTTCCCGGATCTGTTGCCAGGCTGCGGTCAAGAACGCTCTTCGGATACGTCAGCTCAATCCCGAGACCCGGATCTTTGTTCTGTATCGCGATATGCGCACCTACGGATTTCAGGAGGAATATTATCTTGAGGCACGTAAACAGGGTGTAATTTTCGCTCGTTATTCTACCGACGATCTTCCCCTGGTGGAGGCGGCTGGAAACAAAGTGGACGTGACCTTTACCGATCCTGTCCTGGGACGTGCTGTAAAGGTTACCGCCGACCGCCTGTGTCTCAGCACCGGCCTGAAAACCGACGAGGATTCCGTTGAGGATCTGGCCCGGATATTCAAGCTGCCGCGAACGCATGACGGATTTTTTCTGGAAGACCATGTGAAACTGCGGCCTGTAGATCTTCCTATCCCCGGATTCTATGTGGCGGGTACGGCTCATAGTCCAAAGACCATCAGAGAAAGTGTCACCCAGGCCCAGGCAGTCGCCTCGCGAGCCCATACCTTGCTGGGTCAGGATGCGATCGTTCTTGGAGCCTCGTCCGCCCGGGTGGACAGTACGAGATGTGCTGCCTGTTTAATCTGTGTTCGTGTCTGTCCCTTTGATGTCCCCTTTATTAACAGAGACGGCTATTCGGAAATCGATCCCGCCAAGTGTCAGGGCTGCGGTCTCTGCGCATCGGAATGTCCGGCCAAGGCTATCCAGCTTACGCAGTTTGAGGATGACCGGATCGTGGCGAAACTGGAGCAACTTTTTGAAAGGATGATTGCATAATGGAAAACTTTGAACCGGTAATCGTGGCATTCTGCTGCCACTATTGTGCCTATACAGCGGCTGATATGGCGGGAAGTCAAAGGCTTGCCTATCCGCCAAATGTTAAGATCATACGGGTCCCCTGTTCAGGAAAGGTCGATGCCATTCATATAGTCAAGGCCTTTGAAAAAGGTGCCGACGGCGTCTATGTGGCTGGCTGTCTGGATGGTGACTGCCACTTTAAAAACGGAAATAACCGTGCAAACCGGCGGGTCGAGTATATGAAGAAATACCTGGACGAGATTGGTATCGGCCGGGAGCGGCTTGAAATGGTCATGATGTCCGCCGGCATGGGGTATCTTTTTGCCCAGATCGCAACGGAAATGACAGAGAAGATCCGCAGGCTGGGGCCCAGTCCTGTCCATTCGATGAACGGTCAGTTGCCCATAGCGAGCTGATGGCATAACTACAAGGAGAGTTAATCACAATGATCACTGCTGAACGAAAACCCCTGGAAGAACTTATTGAATTTGTCAGGCCATTCAAGCGCATTCTCCTGGTCGGCTGTAATGAATGCGTGACGGTCTGTGCTGCCGGAGGGCGTAAGGAAGTCGGACTTCTTGCCTCCGGCCTCAAGATGGCACTTTTGCAAAACGGGCAGGATATCGAAATCAGAGAGCACACATTGGAACGGCAATGCGACCCTGAGTATATCGACGAGCTTCTCCCGATGATGGACGGCGTGGAGGCGGTCATGTCCATGGCCTGCGGATGCGGCGTTCAGGAGATAGCCCGCCGTTATAAGGACAGGCCGGTTTTTCCGGCGGTGAATACCAAGTTCATGGGCGCTTCTGAGCGGCAAGGCGAATGGTCTGAGCGATGCCAGGGCTGCGGCAACTGTCTGCTCGGTATAACCGGAGGAATCTGTCCCATCGCACGATGCTCAAAACGGCTGATGAACGGTCCCTGCGGCGGTTCCGTTACCGGTAAATGCGAGATCAGCAGGGATGTTGATTGCGCCTGGCAGCTGATCTGGGACAGACTCAAGGCCTTAGGACTTGAAGAGCAATACCTCAATATTATTCCGGCAAAAGATTGGAGGTCAGCAGGTGGTGGTGGCCCCCGTAAGATTATTAGAGAGGATCTGGCAGAATGAAAACAGAAAGCACATTGGAAAAGGTATTAGCCTCGGGAAATTTCGCCGTTACCTCAGAATGCGGACCGCCGCGCGGGGCGCTGCCCGATAAGGTCCGTGAGAAAGGGAACTATCTGAAAGGCGTTGTCGATGCGGTCAATGTGACCGACAATCAGACGGCTATGGTCCGGATGTCGAGCCTGGCTGCCTCCGTGCTGTTGAAACAGGATGGTCTCGACCCCCTTTTGCAGATGGTTACCCGCGACCGCAACCGTCTGGCCATGCAGGCCGACATCATCGGCGCCTATTCGCTTGGAATCAACACTATGCTCTGCCTTTCGGGCGACCATACCCAGTTTGGCGATCATCCCATGGCGGCGAATGTCCATGATATCGATTCAATCCAGCTTATTCAGATGGTGAAAACGATGCGGGACGAAGGTAAATTCCAGGGAGGAGCGGATATCAAAGGGCCGCCGAAGATGTTCATCGGGGCGGCCGCTAACCCGTTTGCCGATCCCTTCGAGCTGCGGGTAATGCGGCTTGCCAAGAAAATTGCGGCGGGCGCCGATTTTATTCAGACTCAGTGCATCTTCAATATCGAGAAATTTGAGAAATGGATGGAAGGGGTCCGGGCGCGCGGGCTGCACAGGAAATGTTACATCCTGGCAGGCGTAACTCCGATGAAGTCTGTGGGGGCGGCCCGCTATATGAAAAACAAGGTTCCGGGGATGGATGTTCCGGCTGAGCTGGTCGAACGGATGGGAGCTGTTCCAAAAGAAAAGCAACCGGAAGAGGGTGTGAACATCTGCATCGAGATAATTGAGCGCCTGAAAAAGATAGAAGGCGTGGCCGGTATTCATATCATGGCCATCGACTGGGAAGAGAAGGTGAAGGAAATTGTCGAACGGGCGGGGCTTTTCCCCCGGCCTCAGGTATAAACCATGTCCGTCGCGAATCCGTCGTTTTCTCGTGATTGACTGGTTCTTGTTGCTCTATTCATTGCTTGCCCTGTCCTGGCCGTAATGACGGATGCCCGGCCGATAGGGACAGATTCAATAGATAAAAATAACTACTATGTACGGAGGAATTGACATATGAACGATAAGAAACTTATACTCGTTGTTGATGACGATCCAGATCTGGTCGAGGCGTTGGCCATGAAGCTGGAGAGTGAAAATTTTCGAGTATCCAAGGCCTATGATGGAGTAGAAGGCTGGGACGAGATCAAGAAAGAACGTCCGGCGCTGATCATCCTTGATGTGATGATGCCGCGAAAAGACGGATATACACTCTGCAATGAATTGAAAAATTCAGAGGAGTATAAGGGTATAATCGTTGTCCTGCTGACCGCTGTAGCCGATGCCATTAATTCAACAAATTATACGCATATGGGTGGAAAAACTACATTGGCGGATGACTTTGTCCCAAAACCGATAGATTTGGATAAGCTTATGGAAATTGTGAAGGATAATCTGCAGTAAATTGAATCAATATGCAAGAGGCATGCTCAGGGAATCCTGACAAGATTAAGATCGGGGGCGTCAAAATGAGTCCGGAACTGGTGCAAATTAACCTGTTCCGGAAATCATCCCCCGATCTTTTTTGGACTGGACTGTTCCGGCAAATGGCCGAAGACAGGATTAATTTGACATTTTTCACCCAGGCTGCGGTTAATGCCGGTTTCCTTTGCAATTTCTGTGTTCTTTCGTCCGATTTCCATCGCGTTGAAAATCTTCTTCAGCAGGAAGACGATAAAAATCAGCAGGTCCGAATCATTGCTCCGGTTGGGACCATCACAATTTTTCCTCATCATCACAGCTTTACTTTGCTGGGGTGTGTGATCGGGATTCTGGGAAGGGCGCGGATACCTGTTCACGCTGTCTGTACGTCCCTGTCGTCAGTTGCAATCAATGCCGATTATGTGCTTCTCGACCAAGCCCTCAAAGAACTGCGAAAAGTAATGACTCTTCCTGTCAACCATGCCCCGTTTCGAGCGGATTTGGACTCGATCAGGCCCAATTCGTACCCTCTAGGGTAACGGCAAAAAGTATGTCAGAGACAGCGGCTGTATATTGGGAATCCATAATCAGAATCTATGGGTTTAAAGAGTTAAAACGGCTGTCCTTGTTTTCCATTGTCCATCCCTTTGAGCGTGCCGGGTATTGGGGAGAACAGATCCAGTCCATGGATGAGGGGAGCTTTGATCTTGTCTTCGTGCAGGGACTTTGTAGGGAATCAGCGCAGTTGTGCATAATTTTTGAGGAAAAATTCTGTAACTCCTGTAGGCTTAAAATAGAAAAAGCTGTGGAAAGTGAAGCGAACACTTCCTGTACTTTCAACTTTCCGGTGGAAGTGGTTGTTTTTCATGGGCCGCACTTTCAGGATCGATATGGAATTGCCAATGCTGCGTTTGACGTTCTCCAGAAGGCAGGACTGCCCGTTCTGGCCTCTGGCTGTTCAGGCACCAGCATGTATATCGTTCTGCCCGAAAATGCTGCGCGGCCTGCGATAGAATCCCTTGGACAAAAATTCGTTGTGCCGTAGGAGGATATCTGCAACAAGGAATCCCGGCTTCCGGATCCAATAAATGTTCGGAATGCTGTTCCCTGAACAAGCGTGTTGAACAGGAAGTTCTGCAAGAGAGGTATTGAGAGCCAAGATGGAACTCGTTGAAAAAGATTGTGATTGGAGGCTGCGCGTCTTTGACTCCATGTCATTTCCAACCCTCATCCTGAAACCCGACAGGACAATTATTGCCGCCAACGAGATTTTTCTCAAACAGATCAATGAAACCCTGCCTCAAATTGTCGGAAAGACGTGTAAGGAAATTTTTCGCAGGCATTTCCCTCATCAATATTTCCCGTGCATCAGTGAAGAATGCCCGCTACAGAAAACCATACACTACAAAGCCGGACAGTCGGTCCTGCTGAAGATTATCGATCCCAGCGGAAAAGAGCGATGGGAAGACCGGGTCTTTTCTCCAATTCTGGGCGATGATGGTGAAGTTAAATACATTATAGAGAGTTTTCGCGATGTCACCCGTGTGAAGACCCTCGAAAAGATGTACAGCGGCGTTTGGGAATTGATCGATAAGGTCGTTCAAAGTTCTGTTCAGGCAATTGTTGCGGCGAATAAGAGCGGTACAGTGATCCTGATGAATCATGCAGCTGAAGAGTTGTTCGGCTACGTGGCGGCAGAGAACGCGGTGTTGAATATCGAAGCGTTTTATCCCGCCGGGACTGCCCGTGAAATTATGAAAAAACTCAGGGATGAAAGTCTGGGCGGACGGGGAAAGCTTCCGCTTACGACGGTCAATATCGTCACCAGAAACGGTGTCGAGGTCCCTGTGGAGATGACGGCAGCTATCATCTATGAGGATGAACAGGAAGCTGCAACCGCCGCAATTTACAATGACTTAAGGGCGAAAAAGGCTGTTGAGAAAAAATTGATGGAGACGCAGGGGCAGTTGATTCAATCCGAGAAAATGGCGTCCCTCGGAAGATTGGCTGCCGGTGTTGCGCATGAAATCAATAATCCGCTTACGAGCATCCTGCTCTACGGCAATCTCATGCTTGAAAAACTGGATAATGAACACCCTTTAAAAAAATATCTTGATTATGTCCTTGAAGATGCCTGCCGCTGCCGGGAGATTGTTAAAAACCTTCTGGCCTACAGCAGGCAAACGAACCCGGCGAAGGTTGTGTTTTCCCTTAACAGACTGGTTGAAGAGGGCCTGGGGCTTATTCATGATCAGAAGCTTTTTATGAATGTTAAGGTATTGAAAGAGCTTTCACCCGATCCGATATTTATTAACGCGGATAAAAATCAGCTCTGTCAAATCGTGATTAATTTGATTATAAACGCGTTGGACGCGATGGATGGCCGGGGGACCTTGACATTCAGGGTGTATGAGGAAAAAGAAACACAGAGGGCATTTCTTGAAATTGCCGATACCGGTTGCGGAATCCCTGATGAGAATATTTCGAAAATCTTCGATCCTTTTTTCACGACAAAGGAACTCGGGAAGGGAACCGGACTTGGATTAAGTATGGCGTATGGAATAATGGTGGAAAATCAAGGGCGGATTTCTGTAAAGAATACGGGGCATGAAGGAACAACGTTCATGCTGGAACTGCCGTTGGCGGAAGTATAATGAAATATTTATTATAAAGTTTTGAGGTCTTTGGAAAAAATGATTGAAGGAGTAGCAGGTAATACGAATTTCCTCCCGCAGATCCTCGTAGTGGATGATGAAGAACGGATCAGAGAGGGTTGCCAGATAGTTCTCTCGGATCTTGGATTTGAAGTGGACATTGCCCCGGATGGAGAAAAGGGGCTGAAGATGATTGAAGAGCGCCATTTCGATATAATTCTGCTCGATCTGATGATGCCGACGATTTCCGGTTTCGATGTCCTTTCCAAGGTCAGGGATCTGCACCCTGACACTGTGGTCATTGTTATTACTGGCTATGCAACAGTCGAGCATTCCATCGAGGCCATGAAGAAAGGGGCGTTTGACTTCATCCCCAAGCCCTTCGATCCTGATCAACTGCGGGCTATCGTCGCCAAGGCGATCAAATACACCCGCGCCTTGCAGGATATTGCCGACAGCCGGTCCAGGTTGCGGATGGTGGTCAATCACCTGACAGAAGGAGTTCTGACTACCGATGATTCCAAACACATCGTTCTGGCCAATCCTGCATTTTTGCATATGATCGGATATCATGGTGAAAGTGTGATCGGTCATACTGTTAATGAGTGCATAGCCCATGATGAACTCAGCCAGATGATAGATCAGGCGATCTCCACGCGGTCGGATACCTATACCGAAATCATGAAGGAATTAAGCCTTGAAGATACGGGCGACCGGATTTTGAGCGCCCGGTGTCTCCCCTTTAGAGGCAGGACCGGCGTTAATCTGGGTACCATAACAGTCCTGCATGACATAACAGCCTTAAAAAAAATTGATCAGATGAAGTCGGATTTTGTGTCAATGGTCTCGCATGAAATTCGCAGTCCGATGAATTCGCTGTTGATGCAGATTAAAATCATTCTTGATGGTCTGGCCGGCGATGTCTCAGATAAGCAAAGGGAAATTCTTGAGCGGGCATCCGGGAAGATTCTGAGCCTCACTGATCTGGTCTCCGAACTGCTGGATCTGGCCCGCTTCGAGTCCGGGTTGATCTCCCATGAGAAGGAACTCATTGTCATTCATGATCTGCTGGTGGATCAACTTGCTTTCCATGGGGTTGCCGCCCGGGGAAAAAATATCGAAGTTCTTCTTGATTTGAAGGCAAATGCATGTGTTATCCTTGGGAATCGCCAGGGAATGGATGAGGTTTTCACCAACCTGATCACAAATGCCATTAAATATTCGCCTGCAGGCGGGACCATAACTGTTTCAACGGCTTCTGAAAACGGATATCTCAATGTTACGGTCCGTGATACAGGGTACGGCATTCCCCAAGAGGACCTTGAAAAGATATTCATGCGGTTCTACAGAGTGAAGGACAAGCAGACCAGGGAGATACACGGAACCGGATTAGGGCTTGCAATAGTGAAAAGTATAGTTGAAGCCCATCATGGTGATATTACAGTTGAAAGTTGTGTCGGAGGTGGCTCGGCTTTCACGGTGGTTCTCCCTCTTGCCGAACATCTGGACAGTGAGTGATTCAAGAGAGCAGGCTTTCTCGTAAAATTGTAATAAAGAGGAATGAATGTCCGACTCCCAAAAACGGCACAATATGATTGGCGCGGCAGCATCTATTAATCGTGCCAGGGTCAAGATAATCCAAACGTGCAGGAATTACACCGACGATCAATCCAGGTTTTCAACTCTTACGGCAGAGCACCATTTTCTCCATGTCCTTTATTTACAGATGGCGCAAGCCATAGCGAGCTCAGATGAAAGCGTTTTTGCAGTTGCAACTTCAGTGCTCAAAAACAATGCACAGGCGCTTACCGACATCACCAATTCAATCATGGTCATGGTAGAAGACGGAGATGCTGTTACGAGCATAGTCAATGATATAGGAACCGCAGCAAAATTCATCGGAACATTGTAAGAAAGTGAAAAGAGAGAACGCGGCGTTCCAGAGATGATCACATGACGTGCAGACCAGTCGGATGAATGCAATGCGTCTAGAGGAGAGAACTCAATGCCGGTTATTTTTATCTCACGTGGGACCATGTCAGGGGTGCATCGCCTGGTAGAGTGTCTGCAAAACCGTACGGGTGTCCGTTGCATTTCGGTCGAAGATCTGGTGAAAATTGTCAATCGGCATGGTGAGATCGCCACTCGGATTGTCGATAATCTGGCAACAGCCACCTCCGCCTATGCGCAATTCAGTGACCTCCGTTGGCCCTATGTCGTGCTCATGCGGCAGGCGATGCTTGAGGAAATCCGCCACGACAATCTGGTATATCACGGTTATTCCAGCCATCTGATCCTGCCGAACCTGCGTCATTTTGTCAGAGTTCGTATCGAGGCTCCCTTGACTATGCGGGTTGATATGACCTGCAGCGATTGGAATGCGATGAAGAAAAAGCCCGTGAGTACATCCGTGAAGAGGATGAACGGCGGGTGAAATGGGCGAGATTCATGTTTGCTCAGGACATCCGAAACACCATGTTGTATGATCTCACCTTGAATATGGGCCATATGACGCTGGAAGCAGCATGCGGAATTCTTGGAGACCTTATGAAAGAGCCCGATTTTCAGGCGACACTCGAATCACGGGCTGAGGTCGAACGGCTCTATCGTACTGCCACCATTGAAGAGGCTCTGGTGACAGATCCCCGAACGGCATCCTTGGAGATCCGCGCCAGGATTGATAATGAGGAGGGGATCAGCTTGATCGGTCCCTATCTCGATGATCCGGAACTTGAAACTGTTATTGAAATTGCCAAATCTGTCCCCGGTGTTGATGCTGTTCATTACACTTCCGGCTACGCCTCTCCCTTAGCAGTTTGATATCACAGAAGATTTACGGGGAAGCTCCTGAGGGATATCCGTTATTTTTTTACCCGGTATTGAAGGGAATAGAGATATGGATGAAGAGAAATTTCACGATCAGGTCACCTCGACATTACGTGACATCCAGACCCTGCTGGCCCGATTGATTGAGCTTCAGCAGGAAGGATCCGAAGTCGATAAATCCATTCGTGATCTGGCAAAAAACAGAACGGAAACAGCTTCCGATATGCTGGATCATAGTGAGTTGACCAACAGCCTTGCCGTCAAGCAAACTGATATGGCCATGGAACGTACTGCTCTCGTCCGTGAGCAGGCACGTTTGTCCTCCAAATCTACGGAGCTTGCGGTTATTCGCACGGATCTCTCCCGCGAGCGGTCAGGGCTGGCCGGGCAAAGAACGGATCTGGCGGTCCTGCGTACCGATCTGTCTCGGTCCAGAACAGGTCTTGCTGAGCAACGCAATAAAATGGCCGGGAACCGGACACAGTATGCAGTAAAACGGACTGCGCTCGCCGGCTCCCGCACGACTTTATGTCAATCGGCTTTGAAAATTGCCCCACCATCGGCGTCCAATATTGACCCACCCCAGGCAGTGTTTTTTTAGTTATTAATCCTTGTTTTGATTCTCCAGCTTTCGTTACCGGTTTCGATTATTTCAC